>Ga0302320_10000892_pt1 | contig 71140 bp, 59 predicted proteins | sample Bog_T0_3_FD_202130 | JGI IMG/M metagenome (GOLD analysis project Ga0302320, IMG submission 202130) | Peat permafrost microbial communities from Stordalen Mire near Abisko, Sweden - Bog_T0_3 | ecosystem: Environmental > Terrestrial > Soil > Wetlands > Peat | place: Sweden: Abisko, Stordalen Mire... | reverse complement strand
GATGAAAATCACATCCTATAATCATCATGCTCGGCTCCTTTCCTCCCGAGCTCGTGGTCGTTTCGCAGCAACCAGTCTACTCAGGTCGGAGGAGCCGACGCTGTCATGTAATCAGTCTCCAGACCGGGGTGGGAGACCGGCTGTAGTGCGGGCATTCTCGCCCGCACATTGCCCGTACCTCAGGCCGGTTGAATCATTCCCTGAGGTAAACTGATCGCATTGCACTGCGAACGAACCCACCAACTACGTATGAGCTACTACCTCTTCAAATCCGAGTCCGGCGTCTATTCCTTCGACGATCTGCTGCGCGACGGCGAAACCGTATGGGACGGCGTGACGAATCCCACTGCGGTAAAAAATCTGCGCGAGATGAAGCCAGGAGCGAAGTGGATTTTCTACCACACGGGCGACGAGCGCACAGCGGTCGGCACGGGAACCGTCGTGAGCGTGGACGCAACCGATCCCAAAGTTCCCATCGTGCGCGTCAAAGCGGGCAAGCGCCTGAAGCATCCCAAGACTCTCGCCCAGATCAAGGCAGAAAAACTCTTCAAGACCTCGCCGCTGCTCACCATCGGCCGCCTTTCCGTGGTCCCGCTGACTAAAGAGCAATGGGAGTGGTTTGTGGCGTGAGCCCGACTTGCCTTTTTGCCTAATTACCGGATATATTACTGGATATAAGGCGGGACGGCGTCATGGGCAGCACCTCGCAAGCACGCGCAGTAGATAGTTATCGCAAGCGCCTGAACCGGCGCGGCATGGCGCGGTTTGAGGTGTTGGGCCTGAAGAAGGACCGGGATTTAGTGCGTTCCGTGGCCAAGCGGCTCGCCGAGAACAGTCCGGAGGCAGAAGAGCTTCGCGCCGCTGTTCAGGAAAAAATCGTGCCCGACACTCGCAAGAAGGGCGGCATCTACGAAGCACTGCGCCGCTGGCCCATCGCAGATCTAAACCTGAAGCGTCCGTTCGTGAAGCCGCGAAAGATCGACTTGTGAGCCGCTATCTGCTTGACACCAATATCCTGAGCAACCCCACCAAGCCCGCGCCGTCGCAGCAATTGAAATCCTGGGTGGACCAACAGGCCGACGAGGATTTGTATATTGGATCGCTGAGTGTGGCAGAAATCTGGCGCGGCGTGCAGTCATTGCCGGCCGGCCGGAAGCGCGCAGAGTTGGAGCACTGGTTCGCTGGGCCCAACGGGCCTCAGTCGGTGTTTGCTGGGCGGATTCTTCCTTTCGATGAAGAAGCAGGACTGATCTGGGGACGCATTATGGCGGAGGGAGCAAGAGTTGGGCGACCGCGAAGCCCGCTCGACATGGTCCTGGCTGCCATCGCCGAAGCCAACGACTGCATCCTGGTGACGGACAACGAGAAACACTTCGCAGGCCTGAAGTTCATCAACCCGATGCGGCCGGTAGGCTGAGTTTGTTGCTCTCCCAATCCCCAGAATCGGGATTTGGGACGACCGGCCCTCCAGCGGATCATGCGGGTCAGAGGTGCGAAGCGAGAGATAAGGCGATTGGAATCACAATCAGCACGCTGATGACGATTACAGTTATTCGCGCGCGCCGGAAGTCACTGTCGTCGGCTTGGATTTTGCCAAATTTTACCCACCAGCGAATCGCAAGAAACGGTACTGCAACCAGCAGAAAGTAGTACCCGACAATTCCGAGCAAACCCATAAACGGAATAAACATGACGCCGATGAAGACCAGAACCGAGAATGCCGCTGTTCTCAAGAAACTGGCGTCGCTGCAAGCCTGATTGACCCGAGCCATCTTTTCTGCGGCCACTTGAGCGGCGACCGGATCGACGGGCGACAAGCAAAAGCGGCAAGTCGTCGCAGAGGCATCGATGGTTTGCCTGCATACCGGACATTCAAAGATGCCGAGGTTTTCTTTAGCGGCTGTGAGGCTCAGGCTGTTTCCCATGCACCATCCTCGCTTGGCAATCCTATTGGCTACTCCCTATTCCCTATGCCCTGTCTTTTAGCCACGCCTTCGTATTCAGCATCTGCCGGTTATCCAGCGACCACACTTTGCCAGTGAGCTCATCCGGCGCTCGGCCTTCGCGTGCCGACTTCTCAAACTCCTGCGCCACGGCCTGCATCTTGGCGTCCAGATCGTCGAGGAAATTCAGCACCAGCGCCTCGGGAATCATGGGCAACTTAGGCGAGCCGAATTCGAGCTTGCCGTGATGCGACAAGATCATGTGCAGCACCAGGGTACGAAGCCGATCGGGAAAATCGGGCAGTGCGGCGATGGTTTTCTCCACCAGGTCCACGCCCATTTGGATATGCCCCAAGAGCACTCCTTCGACGGTGTAGTCGAAGCCGGTCTCCCACTCGAGCTCGCGAATTTTTCCGATGTCGTGCAAAATCACGCCGGTCACGAGTAAGTCACGATCAAGCAGCGGATAGTGCGCAGCCACGCGGTCGGCCAGTCCCAGCAGGCTCACCACATGTTCGAGCAATCCGCCCAGCCACGCATGATGCAGTTGCCGCGCCGCCGGCGCTTCGCGATACGCCTGCGCAAGTTCCGTGTCGGCAAGCAGCGCATGGAGCAGCCGCTGCAGGTCGGCATTTGCCAGGCTCTCGACGCTGGCCTCAAGCTGGCGCCACAGTGCGCCCACGTCCTGGCTGGTGGCGGGCAGCATGTCCAGTTTGTCGGCCTCGCCCGCCTGCGCCTTGCGCAGTTGGTCCACCTTCATCTGCGCGCGATCCTCGTAGCGCGAGATGCTGCCGCGCACCTTCACCATGTCGCCACGATTGAAATCTTTAGCAATGCGCGGATCGCCCAGCTCCCACACGCGCGCCTCGATGGGCCCGGTCTTGTCGCCGAGCGTCAGGTGCAGGTAAGGCTTGCCTTGTTTCGTTGTTCGCTGCTGCCTGGTCAGAACCAGGAAGAAGCCGTCGAAGAGCTTTCCCTCGTCGAAGCCCATGAGATCGGAAACATAAATGTCTTTCATTCTGCCGAGAAGATTAACGCAATTAGCTCAACTCGCCAAACTGCTGCCATCACGCCACGCGGACGAATCCGCGAGGCTCACATCATAGCCCCCGAAACACAGCGGGCCTGGGAGCATCTCCCAGGCCCGCTGCCGTCAAGCAGTTGAGATTTGAAAACTACTGTTGCGGTTGCTGAGCTGGTTGCGGCGCGGGCGCAACCTGCGCGGGTGCGGGCGCGGGCGCTCCCGGCACCGGCGGAATCGGCGTAGGTTGCTGCACCGGCTTCGGCCCATTGTCGGTCTGGTTTTTCTTCTGCTGCGACATGCGTGTCTTCTCGGCAGTCGTCTCAGAGGCCTTTTTCTTCTTCTTGCTCTGCGGTGTGGTCCCGCTCAGCCCCAAAGGAGCTGACTGCGTCTGGCGATCGGCCACTTCCGCGGCATCCGGCGGCGCAGGCGCCAGCGCATCGCCCGGCGCACCGCTGCCCTTTAGCTTCTTGGGCTCGCGCGCACGAGCGCTGTATCGCGTCTTCTTGGTGGGCGCCGTCGGTTCCAGCGGATTGGCCGGCTGCTCCGCGACGGAAGCCGTCTCTGGAGGCAGCGCCCCGGCGTTTTCTGTGGACGAATTCGTCGATGCCGTGGGCAGGGTTGCGCGCGGCGCCTGGCCGTAACGAATCTTCTCTCTCTTGCCGGGCTTTTCCGTGCCTTGTTCGCCCTTCTTGCCCTTCTTTGTCGAAGCGGGTGTTGCCGCTGGCGTCGTTGCTGGCGTTGTCGCCGGCTCCGCACTCTCATCCGCGGCTGGAGCCGCCGGAGCCGCTCCCGATTTCTGCCGGAAGGTGCGCGTGCTTTCGCGGAACCGCGTCCTCTCAACCTTGGCCTTTTTCTTTGGCGCGGGTGGCACGTAGGCGCTGAATGCAATGCTGGGATGCAGTTCGCCGTAGGTGGCGCCGGAATCTGTATACCCCGGATTGATCAGGATGAAAGCCTCATCGCGCATCTTGCTCAGATAATCGCGGATCGCCGGTTCCATCCGGCTCATGTAGTAGGCTTCTTCCACATCCTGCGTCACATCCTTGAAAGGCCGTGGTCCGCCCGGGATGTGCTGCACGACTTTCAGGATGATATAGCCCTGCCGCGTGAGGATGGGATCGCTGTATTGGCCGGAGTTCAGGTTGAAGGTCTGATCCTCGAGCAGCTTGCCCAGTTGGCCGCGCTTGTATTGGCCCAGGTCGCCGCCTTCCGACGCCGTGGGACCGTCGCTGAAGCTCTTCGCCAGTTGCGAAAAATCGCCGCCGGCGTGCAGCCGGGCTTCGATATCGTCGGCCTTGGCCTTGGCCGCAGCCACTTTAGCGGGATCGTCGCCGCCGCCCGTCGAGATCAGGATCTCGCCCAGCCGCTCACTCTCCGGTTGCGCGTAATCCTGCTTGTGCGCTTCGTAGTAGCGCTCCACCTCGCCGGGCGTCATCTGGATGTGTTCGCCAACCTCCTGCCGCATCACTGCCTGCGTGATGATCTGGTTACGGATGTTGGCTTTGAAGTCCTCGAACGAGACACCTTGTTCCCTGGCTGCCTTCTCCAGGTCGTCAATGGTCTCCAGGTTGTATTGCTTGCGAATCTCGTCAAGTTTCTTGATCAGCTCGGTCTCGCCGGTAATGCTCAGCTCTTTGCCTTTGGAGAGCCACAGTTGTTGGTCGATCAGGTCGCGGAGCAGGTCCTTGTGCGCTGCGGAGATCTCCTGCATCGTCTCTTGATGCTGCCGGCCCACCTGGTCCATATCGGCCATGGCGCGCTCGTAGTCCGATCTGGTGATGATCTGATCGTTCACGCGGGCAATAATGCCCTCGGCCACGACTCCGCCATAGGGGCTGGCCGGCTCGTTGGCCTGGGCGCGCGCCAGGGGGTTACCCGCGAGCAGCCCCGCGACCAGCCCCCCGGCCAGAATTGTGCCGAGCGCGAAAGACGCGATTTTGCGAAGAAGTCTTGGAGTCATAGTTTGGGCAACCGGCTGAGCGGCTGATTTAAGGTTTTCTGCCACCTGATACATAGACGCCATTGTAAATGCCAAGGCAGCAGGAACGCGATTTTCCAGGGCCGCCGCGACGACTTTGGCTGCGGGTTGCCCCATCCTTTCCGCGTCTTTTGCGGAAAGGGTGGGAGGCCAACTCCGCTCGGGTGCCCCGTGCCCTTGCATTTGGGGACCCGCGAAGGCACGCCAACACCGCCAACACCGCTAACACCGCCAACTCCGCTGGCCTCGCCGCTACCAGACTCCGCGTCCAGCGCGTCTAATAAGGCGGTGCTATACTTTAGCCCAAGACGGCTCTGCGGGCGTTCCGCGAGCGGTTCTTGCATCTCCCTGGCCTTGCCGGTATGGGCAAGGTCAATTTTTATCGAGCGTGCATCCTGTAACTTACAGAATTCGCTCCCGGTAGATGTGATCTCCGCCCTGCGCGCCTGCCTCATCCGCCGTCTGGAGGTTTGGTTTGTCAATGACCCCCCGCGCCCGCCGTGCGCTCTTCGCTCTCGCTGTGTTCTTCACCGTCTGTGCCGTTGCCGGAACCGTTCTGGAACGCCGCGTGGGCGCGCAAGCCTCGCAGGACGAGAGCCAGCTCCGCGACAGCCTAAAGACCTTTACCGATGTTTACACTCTGGTAGAGCAGAACTACGCCGAGCCCATCACCGGCGACAAGGCCGATGACGCCATCTACGACGGCGCTATTCCCGGCATGTTGCAGGTGCTCGATCCCCACTCGCACTTTTACGATCCCAAATCCTACGCCCGCCTGCGCGAAGATCAGCGCGGCCATTACTACGGCGTGGGCATGGTCATCCAGCAACAGAATGACGAGGGCAAGACCAAGGTCTTCGTGGTCACGCCCTATGAGGACACGCCCTCCTTCCGCGCCGGCATTCATCCCGGCGACCAGATCGTTGCGGTCGATGGCAAATCCACCGACGGCTGGACCTCGGACCAGGTGGCGAAAGCGCTCAAGGGCCCCAAGGGAACGCAGGTGGAAGTCACCACGCTTCGCTACGGCCAATCCAAGCCGCTGGTCTTCGATCTCATTCGCGACGAGATTCCCCATCCCTCCGTCGATCTGAAGTATGAAATTCGTCCCGGCATCGGCTACATCCATCTCACGCAGTTCCAGGAAACCACCGGCGACGAGATGGAGGAGGCCATCAACGGCTTCAGCAACCTCAAGGGCCTGGTTCTGGATTTGCGTGAGAACCCGGGTGGCCTGTTGAACCAGGCTGTCGACGTCTGCGACCATCTGCTGACCAAGGGCCAGACCATCGTGACGCAGCGCGGCCGCGCCTACTCCGACGTCAACTATACGGCGACCCACGGCAACGGCGGCAAGACCTTTCCCATCGTGGTGCTGGTCAATCGCGACACCGCATCGGCCGCTGAGATCGTCTCCGGCGCGTTGCAGGATCACGACCGCGCCCTCATCGTGGGCGAAACCACCTTTGGCAAGGGCCTGGTGCAGACCGTCTACAACCTCAGCGAGAACACCGGTCTGGCGCTGACGACGTATCACTACTACACACCTTCCGGCCGCCTCATTCAGCGCAACTACGAAGGCGTTTCGCTCTACGACTATTACAACCACGCCGGCGCACTGGCGCCCGACTCCTCGAATCGCGAGGTCAAGCTGACTGACTCAGGGCGCACCGTCTATGGCGGCGGAGGCATCACTCCCGACGAAAAAATCGAGACGCCGAAGACCAACCGCTTCCAGGACGAGCTGAGCTACAAGGATGTCTTCTTCAAGTTCGCGCCCATCTACGTGGCGACGCACACGGTCGACAAGAACTTCCAGGCCGACGACGCGGTAATGGTCGAGTTCAAGAAGTTCCTCACCACTCAGGGAGTCGACTGGACCGAAGCCGACGTCAGCGGCGCTTCCGACTGGATCAAGGCGCGCATCAAAAAGGACATCGTTACGATTCAGTCCGGCCAACTCGCTGGCCTGCGCGTGATTTACGACTCGGATCCAGAGGTCCAGAAGGCGCTCACCTACATGCCGGAAGCACAAGCTCTCGAAGACAGCGCCCACAAGGTTCTGGCGGAAAAAGCGCAGGCCCGCAGCACCGCGCCGCAGGGCGTACCCGCGCAGCCTTGAAGCGCAACATCGACTACCTGCTGAAAAGACCATGCCGCGGAGGCTGTTACGAAACACTTGAAGTGGATCGGTTGAAATGAGAAGATGCCCTCGCGGGAGCGGGGGCATTACTTTTTATGGGCTATATCCAAGGGGGGGCGCAGCCAGGGAACACTTTTTCCAGTGGTTTTGGACGATCTGGTGGCTGCCGATCATGTGTGACGTGTTATCGACGCGTTCGTGGATGGATTGGGGATTGCGGAGTTGGGTTTCGACCGTGCAGAAGCGGCAGAAACGGGGCGGCCTGGCTACGATCCGCGCGATCTTCTGAAGCTATATCTTTATGGATATTTGAACCAGCTCCGCTCCTCGCGGCGTCTGGAGGCTGAGTGCCATCGCAACGTGGAGTTGATGTGGCTGCTGGGGCGGCTTTATCCAGACCATAAGTCGATCGCTGAATTCCGGCGGATGCACCGCGATGCCATCACTGCTGTGGGAGCGGAACTGGTGCGGTTCGCACGCTCCTGCGGTCTGATCCGTGGTGAATGGATCGCGATAGACGGCACTAAATTCCGCGCCGTGGCCAGCGCTGATAGTGTGCGGGAGCGGCAGGCACTTGAGAAGTATCTGGAGAGCATGGAGAAGGCCGACGAGGAGCAACAGGCCCGCATCGACCCATCCGCGGTGCAAGCAGCGCAGGAGAAGTTGCGCCAGCATCCTGAACCAGAGGCGCGCTTCATGCCCGTCGCAGGTACGAAGGCTCGGGCCTACAACGTGCAGACTGCGTTGGATGCCGAGCATGCGCTGATCGTGGCCCATGCGATCACTCTGAATGCGGGTGACGGCGACTGCCTTGAACCCATGGCCGAAGGCGCGCGCAAGGCCTTGGGCTCAACTGAGCCCATCAACATCCTCGCCGACAAAGGTTATTCCAATGGCGAACAAGCCAGCCGCTGCGAAGAAGCTGGCATGGTCCCGCATGTGCCGTCGCGCCGCGGGATAAACAATCTGGGCGACGGTTCCTTGTTGGACCGCAGCGCTTTCCTCTATCGGTCCGAGACCGACAACTTCCTCTGTCCCCAAGGCAAGGAACTGAAATGGAAGCAGCTGTCCCGAAAGGACCGCGCCGTTTATTACCAGGCCGATGCAAACGACTGTGGAAACTGTGCGATGAAACGCCGCTGCACCCAGGCCCCGCAACGCTCCGTGACACGCCATCTTTATGACGAAGTTCTGAATCGTATGCAGCAGCGTGCGACGCTCGACAGGATGCGGCTGCGAAGATGTACGGTCGAGCATCCCTTCGCCACGCTCAAATACCAGATCTTCGGCCACCCGCGTTTCCTGCTGCGAGGACTGCATGGATCAAAGACTGAAATCAGCCTCGCAGTGATGGCATACAACCTCAAACGCATGATCAAAGTGCTCGGTGCCGAGCACCTGACGCAGGTCCTCAACCCTGCGTGAGGGGAAAATCACGCCAAAGCAACCGCATCTGCCCAAATACACAAAAAGGCGCCCCCTCACGGGAGCGCCTTCGTGCCTATGACCCTGACTGGGCAGTGTTTCGTAACAGCCTCTTTCGGGTGGCGGTTCTGCAATTGGGTAGAGTTTTTTGTGCGTGCAGGCGAGGGGCTGAGGTTGGCGCTCCTCCGGGCCTCAAGAACTCCGACTCGATGCGCACCTTTTCGTGCGGAGTGGCCTGGTGGCGGATCGCGCGCTACGGCGCGCAATTGTCGGCTTGCTCGTCCTCGCGCCATCTCCCGCTCACGCCTTGGCCGATTCCGTCTCCTGCAGGGTCTTCTCCAGCTCTTTTTCGAGCGTGATCCCGAGATAATCGTTGATGGTCTTGGTCGAAGTTCCCATCGCGTGCGCGATCGTGCTCACGCTCTCGCCCTGTTTATACAGCAACTTGGCCTGCGCCGCGGCCGACAGCTTCACGGAGTCTTCCTCCGATGAAGTCTGCGTCACTTGCCGTGCCTGCTGCGCAGATTGCTGCAACTGTTGCGCAGAGTCGGTCGAGTAAAGCGACGAACTGGAAAATGAATCCTGGCTCAACAGCGATACGGATCCCATACCGCACCTCCATGTCAGCGTGAAGCTGCGCTCGCAGCGCTGGCCCGCGCAAGTCTGGAGCGGTTTCGATTGCCCCAACATGAGACAGTATCGGCGGCGCAGTGCACAACTTTAGGACGAGCTGGGAGTTTTTAGGACGTGCTGGGAATTGCTGAATGACGGCGCGGGCCGCCGGGGCCGAGTTTTGTGCAGGTTCGGCCCGAACCGGCCAATCATAACCGCTATCTATGGCGCGGCCGGTGGCGCTACCGGCGAAACGCCGTGCGTTCCGGCGACAGTTTACGCCGAAGCGCTGACGACGGATCCCGAGGAGAGGCTGCTGAGGAAACTGTTCATGGCGTTCTGCGCCGCGTCGATGTCGCCCGATTTCAGGTCCGAGCCAATCTGGGCGAGCAGCTTGGTGAATGAAGAGGTGGCGGAAGAGGCGGATGAGCCGCTCGAACCGGAAGAGCTGGTGGAGCTGGAGGTTGACGATGAAGAGCTCGACGAACTGTCTTGCGAGTCGAGCAGGCTGGTCAAGGAGTTGTATGCCGACTGCGCCCCTTTCAGATCCCCGGAGCTGATCGAGCTGAACAGGTCCATCATGTCCTGGCCCAGGCCGGAGCTGGTGGAAGAGCCCGAGCCAGAGTCCGACGAGAACCCCATGGGCGGCGGCCCGCTGGGAGCCGAATTCTCGAAGGTCGTCAGTGCACTCTGTGCAGCCGAGATGTTGTTGCTGCTGAGGGCCGAGGAGACGCTCGAGAGAAAGGTGCTGAGCGGATTGCTGGAGCTGGAACTGGAGGTTGAGCTTGAGCTTGAGCTTGAACCAGAACTCGACGAGGAATTCGACTGCGACATCTGCTCAATCTGGCTCAGGTAACTCTGCGCCTTCGACGTGTCGCCGGACTGAATGGCAGACATAAGGTTGGAGAGGGCCGACTGGAACGAGTGGGCGCTTGAGTTCGAAGAAGTGGCAGACGAGGACGAACTGGTACTGGAAAGTTCGCTCAGAAGAGAACTGCTGTCTTGCAATCCCGAAATCAACATGCCGGGGGTTCCTTTCCTTTGAGATGAGCGTTGCCTCCCCTGCGGCGGGGCCATCGGCTCTACGTTAGCTCAGGAGAAGGATGACTTGAAGACAATTGTGCGAGAAGCATCGACGCCGATCCCGGAAGGGGAACTCGATGCGTGGGTTTTCCCAAATGATCCGTGCGGAAACATAGCGGCGTGCCCCAGCGGCTTACGCGGGCTCTGGGAACGGAACCGGCTTTGGCGCTGAACTATTTTGCCTGCATCTCTTTGAGCACCACGACAATGCCCAGCGCGAGAAGCACGCTGATGAGCGCAAACAGGAACACGCTGGAGTAGCCGAAGAGGCCGATGATGGCGCCGGCGATGGGGCCGACAAGGAAGAAGGAGACGTCGGCAAAGGCGGTGAAGACGCCGAGCGCGGTGCCGCGATTGAATTCGGGAACGCGCTTTACCGCCTCCACACCGATGGCAGGAAAAACCAGCGAGAGGCCCAATCCGCCAATGGCCGCGCCCGCCATAGCCATCCACGGCGCAACGGCCTGCCACAGCAGAACCATGCCCACAGCTTCAGTCAAAAGCGAAACGATAGCCACGGGATAACCGCCATAGCGGCTGATGGTCCTGACAAAAAAGAGGCGTACAAAGACGAACCCGACCCCGAAGGCTGTGAGGCACAGCGCCGCGCCGTTCCAGTGCCGATGATGGTAGAACAGGGTGACGAAGGTAGCCAGAACGCTGTAGCTCACGCCGCCCAGCGCCAGTCCCATGCCGTGCGGAGCCACGCGGCCCAGCACATGCGCAAAGGGAAGATGCTCGCCGGGTTCGACGGGAACGGGGTCTTTGTGCCAGGCGAAGGCAAAACTCACCGCGCCAATGAGGATGGTGAGCACGCCGATGGAGGCCAGTCCAAAATACTGGTCGAGCACCACGCCCAGCGGCGCAGCCAGCGCCATGCCGCCGTAGGTACTAATGCCGTTCATGCCGATGACCTTGGCAGTGTGCTCCTGGCCGGCGGCCGTGATGCCCCACAGCGTAGCTCCTGTCGACCCCAGGCTTTCGCCCACGCCCAGCACCAGGCGGCTGGCGATGAGCACCGTAAAGCTGAGCCAATGCACCTCCGACAAGACTGCCGCGCCAACCAGAAGCGCGCCACTGGCGGTGCAGCAGGCCATGCCCCAAAGCACGGAAACCTTGGCGCCCATGTGATCGGAGATGCGGCCCGCCCAGGGACGGCTGGCGAGAGTTGCGATGTATTGGATGCTGATGGCCAACCCGGCCAGCACCGCACTGTAGCCCATGCGCAGATGCACAAAGGGCGGCAGAACCGCGAGCGGCAATCCGATGGAGACGTAGCAGATGAATGTGAAGTAGACGTAACCAGCGATATGCCGCGAGTGGCTCTTGAGCGCATCCGGAGATGGAACCGTGATGTGAGCGGGTGCAGAAGTAGTCATCGCGTGGGCTGAAACTACGGATAAAACCGTATGTTTCCAGTATAGCGAAGTGGTAGAACCACTGCATTAAGGGCCATATTCTGCGCGCCGGTGCACACGGTGCCGCGCAGCCATGCGGCCTCTACTACCGCCCGGGCTTCATCGCCCACAGAATCCCATTCCTGATGATCCCGTAGAGCAGCGGATTCGCGTAGTCTTCCTTGTTGTGGCCAAGCGCCAGGTAGAACTCGCGCCCGCCGTCGAATTCCTGGTACCACGCCAGCGGCAAATCGACTGGGAATTTGGTTACATCGATCGTCATCGGCTCCGTAGCAAGTTTTGTCCGGTCCGTCACCAAGACCGGATGGATACCAGGGCTCAAGTGGTCGAGAAAGTAGCACTCGTCGGTCCATGTAAACTCGGCGGGCACTCCTTTCACTGCGGCGAAGTCGGGATCGACGACGCGAACCGTGAACGGCTGCTGATGCGGATGAGCCACGAATTTGCCACCCAGCACAGACCAGAAGTAAGGCCAATCCCGCTCCGATCCCGAAGCCGAGTGGAGGCCCACGAATCCGCCACCGGCTTCGATGTAGTGCTTGAAGGCGTCGCGCTGCGCATCGTCGCTGAAGGCCTGGTTGTTGCTGTTGGCAAACACCAGCGCGGCGTACTGGCGCAGGTTGCCGTCTGTGAAAACGCCCGGGTCGTCCGAGGCATCAACAATGAATCCCGACTCCTGGCCCATCTTGCGAATCGCCGCCACGCTGGCGGCGATGTTGTCGTGCACATAGCCTTTGCCGTCTGGAGTGTAGTTGCGCGTGTAGACCAGAATGCGGGGCTGCGGCGCGATTTGCGCCGCGAGAGACGAGAGCAGCCACGATGCCCCGGAGATGCAGATCACGAGGGCGGCGATTCGCGAAAAACGGAGAGAAAAGCGCATGCGTACTCCTCAACAAAAATCCGTTCCAAGCCTAAACGGTCAGCCGTGCTTCCGGCGAGTCGCTCCAATTCAATAGACTGGAACTATGGCCGCATTTCACATAGAGCACTTCGGTTGCAGGGCGGCCCGCGCCGATGGCGAGGCCATCGCAGGAAATCTGCGCGCGATGAGCGAGCTTGAGCCCTTGGCTGCCGATGTAGTCATCGTGAATACGTGCAGCGTGACGGCGGAGGCCGATCGTGCCGCGCGCGCGTTCATCCGCCGCGCGCACCGCCAGAATCCCTCGGCCAGAATTGTGGTCACCGGATGCTATGCGCAGCGCGCACCCCAGGAACTGGCCGCGATGGCGGGCGTGGCCGCGGTGGTGGGCAACAGCCACAAAGCGCTGGCGCCGGAAATCATCCGGAATTTGACACGCGAATCGGAGTGCGGAACGGAGCAGGCGGCGACCCAGCCCCAGCGACTGCTGCCGGTAGCGTCATTGCTTACGGCGTGCGCCGCGCAGGCACCAATCTGGGCCGACGACCGCTTCGCACACTCCTTCATTGAGGACGTGCACTGGGGCGACACGCAGCCCGCACCAGGCGCGCAGACGCGGCCCAACCTGAAGATTCAGGAGGGTTGCGGCAACCGCTGCACGTTTTGCGTCATCCCCCTGACTCGGGGTCCCTCCAAAAGTCTGCCCCAGGCAGTGGTCAAGCGCCGGGTGGAAGATTTTGTTGCCGCAGGCGGCAAGGAGTTGGTGCTTTCCGGCATCAATCTCGGCCGCTGGGGAAGAGATTTTGAAGGATTGAGCCGTGAAACGTTCCCGGAACTGGTGCGCTCCATTCTGGAGCAGACCGCATTGCCGCGGCTGCGCTTGAGTTCGATTGAGCCCATGGATTGGGACGATGCATTGATCGTGCTGATGCGCGAATTCGGTGGCACGCGATTGGCGCGGCATGCGCACCTCCCGCTGCAATCAGGCTCGGATGCGGTTTTGCGCCGCATGCATCGGCGCTATCGCCCCTGGCACTATGCCGGAAAGGTTCAGGCGCTGCTCGGCGCCGCGGGGCCCGACCTCACCCTCGGTGCCGACGTGATGGTAGGTTTTCCGGGCGAGACAGACGCCGAATTTGAGGAAACTCTCGCTTTTATCCGCGCACTACCCTTCGGCTACCTGCACCTGTTTCCGTTTTCAGCGCGACCGGGCACGGCATTGCATGCAGCAGCCAAATTAGCGTCTGCGGTAATGGCACAGCGCATGGCGGCTTTGCGAGCGCTTGCCGCCGAGAAGAGCGAAGCCCACCGGAGGCGTTTTGTCGGGCGCGAACTCGAAGCCATCACGCTGCGCACGCCACCAGCCCTCGCCCGCCGCGGATCGACAACCGCATTGACCGAGAACTTTCTTCCTGTAGAGCTCGAGGGCTGCCTGTCTGCCAATCGGCTCGTGCGGGTGCAAATCACCGGCCTTTCTAGCGAGAGCACTCTTCTGGCCACGGCCCTCCCGTAAAATCAAACAGCCTTCTCTGGACGGCATAATCGCATTCGTACAAGGAATGACCACTGATGCAGAGAATCAGATTCCCATGGGCGTGGCTTGGCATATGGATGGCGGCGGCAACCATCGTTTCTGGTGCACTTGCCCCCGCGCAAAAGCCGCAGCCGCTTAAGACGCAGAACGTCATTCTGGTGATGGTCGATGGCATGCGCTGGCAGGAGGTCTTCCGCGGAGCCGATCCAGCCTTGCTGCCGATTCCCGGTCCCGAATGGGTGGGAAAACCGGAAGACGTGACTGCGGCTGCGGAGGCGCATTACGGCCAGGCCACCGCAGACGAGAGGCGCAAGGCGCTGATGCCGTTTCTGTGGAGCGTGGTGGCTTCTCAAGGCCAGATTTTTGGAAATCGCGACCTGGGTTCGGACTCCCATGTCATTAATGGGCTGGACTTCAGCTATCCGGGATATAGCGAAACCCTGACCGGATTTGCCGATCCCCGCATCAATTCCAATGAGGACCTGCCCAACCCGAATGCAACCGTCTTTGAGTGGCTCAACGCCAAGCCGGAGTTCGCGGGCAAAGTCGCTGCCTTTGGCGCATGGGCGGTCTTCAATGGCATCTTCAATCGCGAGCGGTGCGGATTTCCCGTGAATGCAGGCTACGATCCATTCACCGCCATTCCGCCCACGCCGGAACTGAACCTGCTGAACACACTCAAGGCCGAAACCGTGCGCATATGGCCGGGTGAGCCCTTCGATCCCATCCCATTTCACACCGCGATCGAATACTTGAAAGTTAAACATCCGCGCCTGCTCTTCATCGGATTGGGCGAAACCGATGAATGGGCCCACAAGCTCGATTACCCCGCTTACCTGGACGCAGCCCACCTTGCCGACCAGTATGTGCGCGAACTCTGGGAACTGGTGCAGTCGATGCCGCAATACAGGGGCACGACAACGCTGATTATTTTGCCGGACCATGGACGCGGCGATGGCACGGATTGGAACACTCACGGCGTGAAGCACCCAGGCTCGGAGCAGACCTGGATGGCGTTTCTCGGTCCCGACACGCCGGCCCTGGGAGAGCGCAGGGCTGGGACGGTGGTGACTGAAAGCCAGATTGCCGCAACATTAGCGGCCCTTTTGGGGCAGGACTATCACGCGGCCGTCCCTCAGTCGGGCTTGGCAATTCAGGATGTGCTGGGTAAATAGGCTTGGGAAATGCGCCTGGGAAATGGGCTCGCCAGGCTCATGCGATCCGTCGACCGGCCGGAGTCCGCCGTCCATTTCAGGCAAAGCCAATGTTATACTCAGTTTGCACTTGTACCATTGCGGCTCGTGGCACACCCTGCCTCGGCCCGCACGGCGCAACACTCGGAGGAGTACCATCGCATTCGATAAACGAGCAGCAAAGAACTTTATCCGCATCAACGACCGGATTCGCGCCCGCGAAGTCCGTGTGATCGACGAAAACGGCGAACAATTAGGAATTCTCGCGCCCTTTGAAGCATTGAAAATCGCACGTGAGCGCGGCCTCGACCTGGTTGAAGTTTCTCCCACCGCCGTACCGCCCGTCTGCCGCATTCAGGATTACGGCCGCTTCCTCTACGAGAAAGAAAAGAGCGAACGCGCCGCGCGCAAGAAGCAAAAGGTCATCACCCTCAAGGAAGTCAAGTTCTCCGTCACCGTGGACGAGCACGACTACCAGACCAAGAAAAACCAGGCGGTCCGCTTCCTGGGCGATGGCGACAAGGTGAAGGCGAGCCTGCGCTTCCGCGGCCGCCAGATGGCGCACCGCGAGCTCGGCTACAAAATCATCAACCGGCTGATCCAGGACATTGGCGATGCCGGGGTGGTGGAGTTCATGCCGCGCATGGAGGGCACGGTCCTGCATGCCATTCTTGCCCCGGCGCGCAAGGAAGTGGTGAAGCCGAAGGCCGCGCCCGCCGCACAGGCGTAGTGTATCGAGTCTGAAGTTCGCATCATAATGATCTGTCATCCTGAGCGAAGTTTGGTGCGCGTTTTTTGCGCCAAACGCAGTCGAAAAACCTGCGGTTGCTCTTGCCTTTGCTGTTGCTTGTGACGGCCAATCGACCCGAGCATCCTCGATCCGGATCCGAAAATTCCTCCCCGGCCTTTTGCATATAATTACGCTGCTTTGGCCCACAATCTAGTTATGTGCAGCCAGAACCATCCCCCGTCCAAGTGTCAGGGTTATCGCCGGTTCAAAATGCCGGAGGTCCGCCCGGTCCGTACCCCGGTCTGTACCCCCCACCCCCCTATAGAATCTGTACCCCCACCCCCCTATAGAGATGGAAATGAATTAAATAAAGAAAAAGGTGAAAAACGGGCTGTGAAACTGTGGAGCGCGTAACCTGTTAAGAATCAGCATATTACAGACAAAACCGCGCAACCCCACAGAAACTGTGAAACTGTGGAGCCTCCTAAAATAATCCAAATCAACGACTTGCGCGAGGGCTCGCGCTGCGCCACTGAAACTGTGAAGGGTCTTTGGGAAACAGCTAAAGCGAAACCAGAGTTACTGCATAGCAGCGGCCTGGATTCCGCACCACGGCAGTGACGCCGATTCTTGATAGCACGAATTTCAAAATGGTAATATCGGTTCATTCCTGATCTCGTCAATTCCGGCCTGACAAGCACCACGGAGACCTATCGCACCCCGCAGTGGCGCGTGCTGCGGCACCTGTTCGACGACGCTCCCGCCAACCTGCGCGGCAAAGTTATTGGCATTTACGGAATCCTGTTCACATTCAACGCGGCCGCGTGGCTGTGGGCGATTGTGGCGTTTCGCCATTATCCGTTGCTGCTGGGCACGGCGCTGCTCGCCTACAGTTTCGGCCTGCGCCACGCGGTAGACGCCGATCATATTGCGGCCATCGACAACGTAACCCGCAAGCTGATGCAGGAAGGCAAGCGTCCGGTTGGGATCGGCTTCATGTTTTCGCTTGGCCACTCCACAGTAGTGGTGCTGGGCTCGGCAGCCATCGCCGCCACTGCGCTTGCCCTGCAGCATCGCATGGACGGAGCGCGCGTTGTAGGTGGCGTGATCGGCACACTGGTCTCCGCGCTTTTCCTGTTCGGCATCGCCGCGGTCAACATCGTGGTACTGACCTCCATCTATCGCGCTTTCGTCCGCGTGCGCAACGGCGCGCGCTATGTTGACGAGGATTTCGACATGTTGCTGGCCAGCCGTGGTTTCCTTTCGCGTCTGTTCCGGCCCATGTTCGCCATGATCCGGCGCAGTTGGCACATGTATCCACTGGGCCTGCTCTTCGGGCTGGGCTTCGACACCGCGACCGAGATCGGGCTACTGGGCATCTCCGCGGCCGAAGCGTCAAAGGGACTGCCATTGTGGTCGATCATGGCGTTCCCGGCGCTGTTCGCTGCAGGTATGTCGTTGATCGACACCACCGACAACATCTTGATGCTGGGAGCTTACGGCTGGGCCTTCATCAAGCCGGTGCGCAAACTCTACTACAACATGACGATCACATTTGTCTCGGTGGTAGTGGCGCTGGTGGTCGGCGGCATCGAGGCTCTGGGCCTGCTCGCCGGCGAGTTTCACTGGAACGGCCTATTCTGGAACGCGGTGCTGAAACTCAATGGCAACTTCGGCGCGCTGGGCTTTTTCATCATCGGCATCTTTGCGCTGAGCTGGGTCCTCTCCATCGCCATTTACAAATGGCGGCGCTTCGACGAGCTCGAATTCGGCGACTGAGTGGGCGCGGACTCGCCTGGCGCGAATCAGAGCTTGCTGTGGCTGCCGTCGCACATGGGCGGGTTGGCCGTGTGCTTGCACCCACAAAAATAGACCGTCTTGGACTCGGTTGCCTCATATTTCACAGGCGTGAATTCGGTGCCCTTGTGGCTTCCATCGCAAAACGGCTGGTTGGCGCTGCGTCCGCAAGCGCACCAGAAGTAGGCTTTCCCTGCTTCGACGGCGACGGGATAAGGGCTTTTCTGGGCAATGACTGGCTCGGGCATGATGATGGCTCCTGGCAAAGAAATGAAAACGTCCTGATCAGAACTATATCCGATGGATCATCGGCAGGTTCAAGCGGCGGTGAGAAGCGAATTACTGCGGCAACGCCGTGGTCCCCGCGATGTGAAGAGTGACTGCGGGCATGTTCGACGACGGCTGTCCGCCGGCAACGGAGATGGCATAATCTCCCGGCAGAACAGCTCGATTTCCCTTTTCGTCCACTTCGCTCAACTGCCTCGGCGTCAGCGTGAACAGCACGCGCCGTGCTTCTCCCGCTCGAAGATGAATTCGCTGAAAACCCTCCAACTCCACGTGAGGCGATACCGCAGTTTGCGGAGGTTTGACGTAAAGCTCGACGACTTCATCGCCGTCGCGTGGGCCGGCATTGCGCACTTCCGCGGTTACGGTGACGGAATCGCCGGCGTGGATCGTGGTGCTGCTGGCATGCGGCACGCCATAACTAAAGCGCGAGTAGCTCAAGCCGAATCCAAAAGGATACATAACTTCGCCCTTGAAGTAGCGATAGGTTCTGTTGCTCATCGAGTAATCGGTGAATGCAGGCAAATCGCTGGTCGAGCGATAGAAGGTTACCGGCAGGCGTCCCGCGGGATTGTTCTTGCCCACGAGGGTTTCCGCAATCGCGTCGCCACCCTCTTCGCCGGAATACCAAGCCGCGAGAAGCGCATCCGCGTGCTCGTTGACCCAGGAAACGGCCAGCGCGCTACCTGTCGTGAGCACCACAATCAGCGGCTTACCAGTGGCGCCCAGCGCCTCCAGCAGGCGCTCCTGCGCTGCGGGAAGTTCAATGCTGGTGCGGTCCCCGCCGTCGAAGCCGTCGACGTGCACATTCATCTCTTCGCCCTCAAGATTGGGCGAGAGTCCGACAAATGCGACGATGGCATCGGAGTTCTTTGCCGCCGCAATAGCCTCGCCGAGCAAACTATTCGTCGGCGGAACCCACTCGAGATCGACCATACGGTCGTTGGGTGAATGCACATACTCAACACGAAGGTCGTGCGGCTGCGTGTCTGCAAAACTGAGCCGCGCATTGGCCGGATTGCTGTGGCCGTCCATGACTAGCTTGCCGTCGACGTAGAGCCGGATGCGCTCGAGCGATCTGCCGGCAGGTTGCTGCGCGGTGGAAACGCCGCCACCGGGATCGAAGGACATGAACCCGCGCGGTCCACGCACGCCCAACACGTAATCGCCGGCCGCAGGCGGCACCAACTCGCCCGTCCATCGCACGGAGAACGACTTCGCAGAAAAGTCCGCCGCGGGCGTCACGCGGTTCCAATCGAAATTGATCCTCGCGTCAACACGCACCATTTTCGGCGCGCCCTCAAATTGCAGATTGTCGAAGTACTCGCCCTTCAGCCCCACGGTCTGGAGCGAGCCATCAGTGCGCAGGTACGCCGAGGGAACAGGCGCGGGCGTGCCGTCAGCGAGGATCGATCCCGGAGCGTACAGGATGTTGTCGCCGCCGAATTGCCGGCGCATCCCGTCGAGAGGCGAAATAGGATGCGACGCGACGCCGTTGTAGTTGCCCTCGATGGATTCGAGCAAGTCCGCGGTTGGTCCCACAATGGCAAGCTTTCGGATCGCGGGCTTGAACGGAAGCGTACTGTTGCGATTTTTAAGGAGCACGATCGATTCACGAGCCGCTTCGAGAGCTAGTTCGCGATGCGCCGCCGAATCGACCTCGGAGTACGGAATCGCGTTGAACGGTACGGACGCCGGCGGGTCGAACATGCCGAGCCTCATGCGCGCCGTAAACAGCCGCATGACGGCGGTGTCGATCGCGGATTCGCCGAGCAGATTTTCGGCGACGGCTTTGGTCAGCGCTTTATACGCCGAGCCGCAATCGAGATCGGTCCCAGCTTTGACCGCGTCGGCGTCTCCCTGCTCAGGATTGCCGGCAAAATGATGCCCGCGCACGATATCGTCCACTGCATCGCAATCGGAGACGACGTAGCCGTTGAATCCCCAATCCTGGCGCAAATGCTTTTCGAGCAACATGGAGTTGGCGCACGCCGGTGCCCCGTCGATGGCGTTGTAGGCGCACATGATCGAATCCGCATGGCCGTCCACGATAGCGGCGCGGAATGCAGGCAGGTACGTGTCCTCAAGATCGTGATCGGAAATATCGACGTTGAAGCCGTGGCGCGACGGCTCCGGCCCACTGTGCACCGCGAAATGCTTCGGCGTGGCCACCAGCTCAAGGTAGTGGGGGTCGTTACCCTGCAGCCCTTTAACGAATTCGACGCCCATGCTGGCAGTGAGAAATGGATCTTCGCCAAAGGTCTCCATGCCGCGGCCCCAGCGCGGATCGCGAAAGATATTGATGTTCGGCGACCAGAAGGTAAGCCCCGCGAAACGGCTGCGATCATCGTGACGAATGGCCTCGTTGTACTTGGCGCGGCCCTCAACCGCGATGACCCTCGCGACCCTGCTCATGAGCGCGGTGTCCCAGGTGGCCGCGAGGCCGATGGATTGCGGGAAGTTCGTCGCAATGCCGTTGCGCGCCACGCCGTGCAGCGCTTCGTTCCACCAGTTGTAGGCAGGCACGCCCAGTCGCGGAATGGCCGGTGCGACATCGAGTGTCTGGCTGACCTTTTCCTCGAGCGTCATACGGCTGACGAGGTCTTTGGCACGGACTTCAGGCGCAAGAGCGGGGTCGAGATACAGGCAGGGCGACGGAGTGCAGGACACCGGCGGGGCAGATGCGTGCTGTTCCGGTGGCTGCCGTTCCGGAGTTGCCTGCTGCGCCGGCGTTGAAGTCCACGCCGGAATCAGTACACTGATTGCCGCAAAGAAGATCACCGGTTTTTTCATGTTGGCTCTTAACTACAGTCGTTTCTCGCCGAAGAGTATCACGCTGGATACCTTCCCTGCGGAGGTCTGGAGACCCGCAATACATTTTCTTGCGCGCGCGAAATGTGGGTTAGCGTTTCGTGCGCAAGCTCGAAGCGCGCACCACGAGCTGCGGGGCCACCAGCGCGCTCTTGCGAGGCACAGGCGTTTTGCTCTCTGCCATTTTCAGCGCCTGCGTCGCCGCCATCTTGCCAATCATCTTGCTGTTCTGGTCCACCGAGGTCAGCGGCACCCGCAGGAAATCCGAGTAGGAAAGATTGCCGCATCCCACGACTGCAATGTCTTCAGGAACGCGCAATCCCGCATCGAAGATGGCGCGCATTGTGCCCAACGCAACCGGGTCGTTGAAGCAGAAAATGCCATCCGGACGCGGCTTGAGCGCCAGCAACTTCACCGTGGCCGCATAGCCCGCCTTATCGCCCACGTGGTCGCCCGAAGGCCCGATGGAAACAATATGCCCCGCCAAAGGGGCCATCTGGTGCGATGCCAAAGCCTGCTTGTACCCGTTGAGACGACCGATGGCCGTGCTGATCTCAGGCCCGCGAATGTGCGCAATGCGCCGGCAACCCTGCTCAATCAGATGGGTGGTGGCCAGCACGCCGACTGCGGCATCGTCCACGCCGACAAAGTTCGATTCGAAGCCAGGAAACTGCCGGTCCAGCAGGATGTAAGGAACCCTCTGCTCTTCGAGTTGCCTGAAACTCTCCACGGTCAACTGCGAGGAGGCAATCAGCATCACATCCACGCGTCGCGCCAGCAACTGCGCAATCTCTTCCTGCTCCAGAGCCGGATCTTCGTCGGACGAGGAGATGAAGAGACTGTATCCCTTTCGCCGCACCTCAACCGAGATGGCTTTCGCGATTTGCGCAAAGAAAGGATGGAGCAGGTCGGGCACAACCAGGCCAATGGTCCAAGAGCGGCCGGTGATGAGCGAGCGGGCGGCAAAGTTGGGCTGGTAGTTCAGCTCCTTCATCCGCTTCAGCACGCGCTTGCGCGTTTGCTCGCCGATGTCGGGATGATTGCGCAGGACCTTGGAGATGGTGACTACCGACAGGCCTAAATCCTGCGCGATATCTTTAAGCCGCGCGACCATACTCCGAGCGCCTCCGCGCCGCATTCCATTTCCAATGGAAAAGCAAATGCCGAATAAACCCAGTGTACATAACGTCGCGATATTGCCGAGGTCAGCGTGAACGGGAAGCCGGTGGGCCAACCGGATCGTGGGAGACCGGCTGGCGCCGCCGGAAAAGCGTGCTTTGACCCCAGCCGGAGCCGCCCCGCGCGGGGGTAGCGCGTTCTTCGGGCCAAAGAACCTGCGGAATCAGGGATCATGGCAGCGTGAAGCTGGTGGTCGAGCGTGCGCGGCAGGGCCAGGGCTAGCAAAAGGGCCCGGTAGTAGGCGCGGTGAATTCTAAAATCTGGAATAAAAGGGGCACGAAAGTGAGCATGCAGTCGCTATCATTCCTAAGGCAGCGAGGGAGGGAAACCGGGAATTCTCCGTTGACTCATAGAGACGGACTGATATAGTTGAATCATCGATTTGCCTCGACTTGAGTCAAAAGAATTCATTAAAGGTCGATGAAAGCACTTCCTTTCACGCCTGGCAGAAGTAGATCCCTCACAGGCCGTTTCCCTTGCTTTCGGTTTCGGACCCCGCGGCTCATGTGCTGCGCGGATTTTGTCCTGATAGAATGGGCTGTGGAAAACACCTCACCCAAGTGAGGATGGCGAAGCCATGCAGGAAGTCGGACATCCATCAGTTCAAGTCGCGCGTCACCCCATCCCGGGCCTGATGCCCAGTGGAGCGCAGCCGTCCCGGTGGTTTGCCCTGTACACCGCATCGCGTCATGAAAAACGCGTTGCCCAGCATCTGAGCCAGCGAGAGATCCAGTTCTACCTTCCGCTTTACAAGTCAGCACGCAAGTGGAGCGATGGATCCCGGGTGACGCTGGACCTGCCGCTCTTCCCCGGTTACCTCTTTATCCATATTCAACGCAGTGAGCGTAGCCGCGTGCTGGGTGTCCCCGGCGCACTCGCGGTGGTGGGAGGAACAGGTGGCGAGCCTGCCTGGTTGCCCGACGCCACGATTGATGCGCTGCGCTCAGGGCTGGAAACGCGGCCGGCGCGGCCCCATCCTCTTCTGACAGTCGGCCAGCGCGCGCGCATCCGCTCCGGCGCATTAACAGGTTTCGAAGGCATCGTGGTGCGCAACAAAAACAGCTTCCGCGTGGTTCTGACCGTGGAGCACATCATGCAGAGCTACGCCGTAGAAGTGGCCCTTGAAGATCTGGAGCCGCTGACACCCGGTGCACTGCGTTGTGCCGGCAACCTCCAGTAACAGTGTCCGGCCCCGCCGCAGGCAATGTAACATTTCAGTCATTTTTCACAGTCTCCACTCTCCCAGGCTTCTCCCCCTGAAAGTCAATCCTCGATGTCTGCGATCGCTCGCGTGCAGCCGCGCGACTGAGATTCCTATGTCAAAAGCTCAAAACCCCGGAAAAGGCCAAGCCGAAGCGCGCATTCTATCGAGCGCAGCGGGAATGTTTGCGAACTTTGGCTATAACGGTGTGAGTACGCGTGACATCGCCAACGGCGCGGGAGTGAACGAGGTGACGATTTACCGGCACTTTCCGCGCAAACGCGACTTGTACGTCGCAGTACTCGATGCCGAGCTGCAACAAGTGAAGCTGCGCGGCGATTTGCTGGCGCGCGTCGCCGAAGCGCAGGACGCGAAGACGGCGGTGGCGCGCACCTTTGAGTTGATTGCAGCGACGCTCCAGAACCGGCAGGACCTGCTGCGCCTCATGCAGTACTGCTCTCTCGAATTGGGCGACGATATCGATCCACTGCTGCGCCGGCATTTGGGCGAACTGGTGGAGGTGATTGCGCGCTACCTCGATCCCTGGGTCCGCAAGGGCGAGTTGCGCTGCCCCAGCGCCAAGACTCTCGTACTTTCGCTGGTTGCCATCATTCTCAGCCATCGTTCCCTGCATCGCCTTTTCTCGAGCGACGGCTCCAGTCCAGAGGCGCTCTTCAAGGCCTACGCGGAGCTTTCGGCGTTTGAATAGGCAATCCTTCTTCCTCCGTGGCCGTTCATGCACATATTGCACGTGATCGACAGTTTTTCTCCTGCGACCGGCGGGCCGCCAGAGGCGGTGCGGCAACTGATCAAAGCCACGCGCGCCACCGGCACGCATGTTGAGGTCGTTTGCCTCGATCGTCCGGAGGCTGAATTTCTCCTGGATATTGGCTGCCCAGTGCATGCGCTCGATCAGTCCTTTATGGGCAGATTTGCATTTTCGCCGCGCCTGTGGCGCTGGCTGCGGGCAAATGCCGGACGCTTTGATGGCATGATCATGAACGGCTTGTGGACCTTTCCTGGCTTTGCCCTTCGTTCGGCAGCACGTCGCGTGCGCCGGCCCTATGGAATCTTCGCTCATGGCGCGCTCGATCCCTGGTTCAACCGCAGGTACCCGCTCAAGCGCCTGAAAAAGCTTTTCTACTGGCCAATGCAGTATGCTGTTTTGCGCGACGCCGCGGCGGTCTTTTTCACCACCAAAACCGAGCGTGATCTGGCCAGGACGAGTTTCAGGCCCAACCATTGGAACAGCGTGGTAGCTCCTCTGGGAATCATGGAGGATGAACAAGCCAGGCAGGATCCCGCGAGAGAGATCGAGGCGTTCTATGGTGCGTTGCCGGAATTGCGCGGCCGGCGCTTTTTGCTTTTTCTGGCGCGCCTTCATGAGAAAAAGGGCTGCGATCTGTTGATTGAAGCGTTTGCCCGGGTGCCCGCTGCCGCCCCTGAGGTGCACCTTGTTATGGCCGGTCCTGACCAGGTGGGAATGCAGGCCAAGCTCCAGAGCAGAGCGGAGCAAGTTGGCATCGCCGCCCGGGTGCACTGGCCCGGCATGATTGGCGGTGAAGTAAAATGGGGCGCGCTGCGGACATGCGAGGCATTGGTGCTGCCATCGCACCAGGAGAATTTTGGCGTTTCCGTGGCTGAGGCACTTTGGGCCGGGCGGCCGGTATTGCTCAGCTACTCCGTAAACATCTGGCCGGAAATCGCCAACGACGGGGTAGGTTTGGCCGATGACGACACGCTCGAGGGCACAGTGCGACTGTTGCAGCGCTGGTTCAGTTTACCCGCAGCGGAACAAGCCGCGATGGCGGCCCGCGCGCAACCGTGTTTTGCCGCGCGTTTCTCCATGGATCGCACGGCGGCAACCATCAACGAAGTATTTGGGAAGTATTCGGCTCTGTGAAGGATGAAAATAAGCAGTGGAGAGTCGGTCTGAGGCTGGCATTGCTTCAGACGGCTTGTGCGGCAATCTGGCGGCAACCCATCGCCGCGTAACCTGCTATCTTAATGTGCTGATTAGGAGTTTCCATGTCTCTTGAACCTCAGTCGGGAGCCCCAACGGGCCCGCCAGTCGAAAACCCGACGACTATCATCTCGCCGGCCGAGCGCTCTCTTATGGATTTATGGCGTGTGCTCATGAAGCGGCGCCTGACGATTGTGGCCGTGACGCTTCTCTCGCTGGCCGCGGCAGCCTGGGACGCGTTTCGCACGCCGCCGGTCTACGAAACGGTTTCGCGCGTCGAAATCAAGCCGAATCAGGTGGCCAACGGGGAAATGGCACTGATGGGAGAGGATGATCCCGCCGCGCTCCAGACCGAGATGCAGGTGATCCAGAGCGACACCGTACTCTTTCAAGCCGCACAGAGTATCAACCTTGTCAGCCAGCTGCGCCAGAATAACGGGAAGGATGGGGCTGGACAATCGCAGTCTTCTGCGCCCATCACGCCTCTGGAGCGCCGCGCGATGATCGGCATGATGAAGAGAGGACTTTCCATCACCATCCTCCCCGGTACGCGGATCCTCGAGATTCACTATCGCGGAACCGACCCCTGGCTTGCCGCCGAGATCGTGAACGGGCTGGTCGATACCTATTCCGATCAGGGTCTCAGGGTGAGTTTTGAGCGCACCGCACACGTCTCCGACTGGCTGGAAAAACAGTTGGACACTTTGAAGCAGGATGCGGCGGACTCACAGCGCCAGTTGGCCGATTATCAGAAGGCGCACAACATTGTGGGTGCGGACGAGAATTCCAATCTCACCCTCGAGACACTGGAGCACATCAGCAGCGATCTGGATGACGCTGAGGCGGACCGGATCATGAAGGAATCGCGCATGCGCGATTTCAATGCCATGAATCCGGACATGGAAGCCCTGATGGGCGATGATCCGGCCATCGGAGCGCTTTACACCCAGCTGACCAACCTTCAGACGCAGCGCGCGCAATTGGCGACCAAATATGGCCCCAGGCATCCCGCGATGCAGCAGATGGATCTTGAGATCGGTAAGGTTCAGGCGCAGATCAATAAGGAATCAGAACTGGCGCGCAAGCAGGTGCAGGACGAATACCAGGCCGCGGTGCAACTGGAAAATGCGCTGCGCAAACGCCTTGGTGGGCAGGAGGATGCGGCCTACAAACTCAACGAGGATGTGGCGCAGTACAGCATGCTCCGCCACCAGGCTGAACTGACTCGTAATCTCTACGACACTTTGCAAACCAATCTCAAGGAAGCGACCATCAGCGCGGGCATGTCGGCGGCGAACATCACGGTAGTTGACCGTGCCGATGTCCCACTTTCTCCGGTGGGGCCGCGTAAGAACATGATCCTGTTGCTGGGACTGGTTGGCGGCCTCGTGATCGGAGCCGCGCTCGCCTTCGTGATTGAATCGATCGACGACAGGCTGCGCACATCGGAGGAGGTCGAGCAGGCGTCGATGCTGCCCAGCCTGGCGGCGATTCCGCATATGTCTTCCGGGCCCGCATGGAAAAAGGGCGAGAGCAAGGAGGATGCGGCTCCGGGGGTCTTGGCACAGCAGCGGTTGATCACCCTGTGGGACCCCAAGTCGAGCGGCGCGGAAGCCTACCGGAGCATGCGCAGCGCTTTGTTGCTCTCCTCCATCGACAACCCGCCGCGCGTCATCGTCATCACCAGTTCATTCCCCGAGGAAGGCAAGACCACCACGGCTCTGAATCTTGCCATTGTTCTTGCGCAAAGAGAAGAGCGCGTTCTGCTGGTGGACGCCGATCTGCGCAGGGGAAGCCTGTATCGCGTATTTGGGATCCCGAACCAGAGCTTTGGCCTGTCGACCGTGCTCACGCAACCGGGATCGTATCTGGACTTGCCGGCTCCGCTGCCGGAATTGCCGACTCTGCACGTTCTGCCCACCGGTCCGCGGCCGCCCAACCCCGCAGAAATGCTTTCCTCCAATCGCATGGAGGGGCAGTTGCGGCAGTGGAAACAGCAGTTCGACAGGATCGTGATTGACACCGCGCCTTTGCTCGCGGTTTCGGATACGCAGACCCTGGCCGTGCGCGCCGATGCGGTGGTCCTCGTGGTGCGCGCCGGCGTGACGCGTAAACGCGCCCTGATCCAGGCGCGCGATCTGCTGTGGCGCATCAACGCTCCCGTTGCCGGCGTCGTGGTCAACGATGTCGATCTCCGCCTGGAAAACTTCTACACCTACCGCTACGGCGTTTATGCCAAGGATTATTGGTACGGTTATCGACAGAGCGTTACGTCTTCCAGCCGAGCCTACGGGTATGAAGAAGAAGAGAAGGGGGAATAATATGGCCAAGACATTGGCGCGCGCGATGACGTTCTGGTTTCTCTTGTGCGCACAAACCATGGTGGGGATGGCGCAGCAATCGAGTGCCTCAGCGCCCAACCCCGTGCCGCCCCTGAGGATTGGCTCCGGAGACTTGGTTGAAGTCTCCATGTTCGAGAATTCGGACCTGTCTGGCCGCTATCGGGTCGATGAGATGGGAGACATCACGGTTCCCCTGATCGGCCCTGTCCACGTGGCCGGTATGACCGCGGATGAGGCGGCGACGAAAATTGAACAACTTTACGTGGAGGGGCAGATTCTACTGCCCGCCAATTCTCACGCCACGGTTTTCATCTCGGAGTATGCTACGCAGGGCATCACCATTAACGGAGAGGTTAGGACGCCCGGAGTGTATCCCGCTCTGGGTGTTCACAAGCTGAACGATCTCATCGCCGCCGCCGGCGGCATCAATCCGTTCGCAGCATCGCATGTCGTTATCACGCACAAGGACGATCCTGGAAATCCCATCCCAGTCGAATACAACCCCTCGGCACTCAAGCCAATCATCCCGGACGTGCAGATCTTCCCGGGCGATTCAATTCTGATTCCGAGGGCCGGTGTTGTGTATGTCGGAGGCAATGTGGCCAAACCCGGAGCTTATTTGCTGGATGGGCGGCGCGCTCTGACGGTCGAGGAGGTGATGGCGCTCGCGGGCAATGGCGGACATGCGTCCGCAATGAAACGCGTAGTACTGGTGCGAACCCTGGACGATGGCAGAAAAGAATCCATTACGATTCCCGTGAACTTGATTTACAAAGGCAAGGCTCCGGATGTGGCTCTGATAGACGGCGATATCCTGTACGTTCCCACGAGCAACGGAAAACTTATCACGGAGCAGGCCATCAATTCCGCGCTCGGCATCGGTACCAGCGTCGCGATCTACAGGACTGCATATCAGTAATCGCGCGGCCGCGTGCACGTTGCGGTCGCGAGGAGACACGTCTGGCGGCGCCAATCGTTCCCCGGATTTCAAGCGAACGCAGTTGCTGCGAACCATGGATGACGGCAGCAAAGAAGCCATTACGATTCCCGTCCATCAGGTCTTTAAAGGCGTGGCTGCTGACGGGGGCTCTGAAGGATGAAGATGTTCTGTACGTCGCAATAAGCCGTGCGCGACTTGTGACGGTACAAGCGATCGCTTCCGCGGTCGGCCTAGGCACGGGAGTTTTACTCTACCGAACCACCCAATAATTGCGTTGTGATGAAAGGCGTTGCCAGGCAGCCAGGATCTGGCGCGGTCCATCGGGTTTATGGAACAAAAACCAGCTTCGGCACCGCGGCGAGGTATTTATCTTGTCGCCAACCGGCAGAGCGAAGCGGAGTGCAACAATCTGATCGCTTCGATCCGCCGATGCGGCTGTCGCCTGCCTATTCGCATGATTCCCTATGGCGGAAGCCCCGCCGTACTGGATGCGGGATGGGATGGTGTCGAGCAATTGTCGATGGGCGATTTTTCCCCCGAGGGGTTGGCATTTCTCAAAGAAGTCCAGGCCCGGATCTCACAGTGCAATCCCGGCCATCTGCGCAGATTCCTCTGCTGGTTTGGTGAGTTCGACGAGTTTATTTACTCCGATAACGACGTGGTCGCGTTGATGAACTGGGAGGAGTTGTTTCCCTACCTGGAAAACCAAGACCTGGTGCACGCCGATTATGAATTCACGACTGGCGGCAAGTTCAACTTGCGCGAGCCGCGCCGTTTCGAGGAATTGATGGGCGCAGGATCGCTCGAGGCCGCTTTCACTGCCGGGCATTTTCTGTGTCACAGGTCGCCGCAACATCCTGCCGACCTGCTGGCGGCGCTGGCCTGGATGGAAGCGCACCGGGATGTGCTCATCTGGCAGGATCAGACTCTTCTGCACGTCACGCTTTTGGTTGCGCATTGGCGGGTGCTCAATCTTTGCCGGCCGCCGCACAATTGGGCTTCCTCGTGGGCGGGCGATTACAAGGACGTTCTCGAACTGGTACGCACCATTCAGGTGGAACGCCGGCCCATCAGCCACATGCATTACTCAGGCAAGATCGGAAACGGTACGCGGCCGATCGACGAATTGCTCTGGTCGAGCGTGACCCCGAAGGAGCGCAATCGCAGGCAGTTGTGGGCTCTGTTGCGGCAGGCGTTGGGTTTCGAGGCCATCGATGGGCAGTGGAACCGAGTGCGAAGAAAGATCGGCGAGCGCGCGACGCGCGCAGAGAAGCGCCGCGAGTGAAGACGAGCGAGAGAGTTGTTGCGCGGGCCGCTTGCGCGTCGTAGAAGCGCTCACGATGAGACAGTAACGCGTTGGTGTGGAAGCGCCGCGTCTTACTACGCAACCCCCTGCTCCAGACGCCAAACCCCGACGATCGATTTTCCGATGCGGTTAAAAGTGCAGGCATCGAGGACGCGTGAGACCGGAATAATGCAACGATCCCAGAACTGGAGCTGCCTCTTGGTCGGCATCGACTGACTCAGAAGCAAGAAGTTGGCCAAGGATAGAAGCATCCCGGCGGAGTCAAGGTAGAACAGCCGCTCCAGACGCAGGCTGGACGGAGTGATGTTTCGCAACGTGGCGCGGTTGTAACGCCGAAAGTGTCCGATAGCGGCATCGAATGGAGAAAACAGCCATTGGTGCGCGGGGGAAAGCACAATGATTCTGCCGTTCGCGCGCAGAAGCGCTGTCGCGTCTCCCAGCTCTTTGCGATCATTCTCGATATGTTCCAGAACGTCGATGTAAATGATGGTGTCAAATTCCTTTCGCTCGTCCAGATCCTTGATCGTACCGATCACAGTTTCGTATGAGCGATTGCTTCCTATCTCCGACAAGTCGCTGGACAACCGCGCGGCGAGTTCCGGATCAGGTTCGAGACATACCCAGCGTCCGCGCACACCATGATCAAGAAACCGCGTGTTGGCTCCGATTCCGGCGCCAACTTCGAGAATGTCACCGTGAATGAAAGGCTGAAGTTGACGCGCCCAATAGGATTTCCAGTTGCGAACCTCTGCAAACAACCCCAGTTCATCGCCAACATATTGAAGTTCAGTCATTGCGATAAATGTCCTTGACCCCCTCGACAAGCATGCCGCAATCGCGGAGCGGCAAAAAGCTGAGGCTAGTTCGATCGGAAAGAATCGTGAACGTGAAGACGGAGGCCATGGCGATGAACTGAATGAGGATGATGGCCAGGGCTCCCGCCGCATAGGTGGCCCAACCGGGGATTGCCAGAATGGTGAATGCGCGGATGCAAATTACGGCCACGATGCCGAGCAAAGCCATCGCCGTACCAGCCAAAGATGCGACCAGCAGCCGCACGCCAACGACGTCCCCGAAGACCGAGATCGCACTCATCCCGTGCACGATCAACGAAACGAAATTCATTTTGGACTCTCCCGCAATTCTGTGACCTCGCGGAATGGGGATTGCGGTAAACGGCAAGCGGGAACGAAAGACCGCGGCGGCATAGTGATTCCACAGTTCTGGCATCACCACGAGCGTGCGCAGATAGCCTGACGGCAGAATGCTGAAGTTTCCAACCTGCACGCGCACGCCGGTAAGGCAGAAATGGAAAATCTTGTACAGGCGATAAAACACTCGGAACGTAATGGACTCTGTTCGCCGGCTCCGTTTGGCAAAAACGGCAGTCTTTCCCGAAAAAGCGTGCAGCAGCTGCAGGGTTCCTTCCGGCGTGTCTTCGCCGTCGCCGTCCATAACCAGAACTGCGTCGCATGGGATTTCCCGTTCGATATGGACCAAGCCGACAGCGATGGCGCGCTGGTGACCGAGGTTTCGGCGCAAACGAAGTATCCGTATGCTTCTCAGTGTCTGAAAACGAGACGGAAAATCCACGGCACGATAGTCCTGAATGGAACCGTCGTCTACCAGGAGAATATCCACCACATACGAATTGGGAGCGATGGCCTGGTCGAGACGGCGAATGAGCTCTACAGCCGGGGCCCAGTCATCTCGAAGAGGAATGAGAATCACGACGTGAAACGAAGATATCGATGGCGCGGCGTCGAGCATGGCACTTACCTTCTTGTCCGTGACGATCGTACAGGATGGTCAATCCTGCCAGTCCCATGTACAGTCGTCACCCTTGAATATACTGGACGCCGGGGGCGGAAGCTTCCCCGAATTCATTGCGCAAATGTCGCCGATTTACGACGCCGTGGCAGCGTTGCGCGAAACACGGAGTGCGCCGCTTCTCTCCCTTGGCAGGCAACAGTTGAATCTGAATTGCATATTCCATCTGCGAGGATAATGCCGTGAGGCGGACGCGCGCGAGCTCTTTAACAGCACTGATGTTCTTGCCCTACCTGGTTATCGCGATTGCTTTTTTGAGAAAGCTTTTTCGCATCATATTCCTCCGGAACGAGGTTACTTATCCCGAGGGGGCCTCCGTTTACTCGTTCCTGATGGCGCTTCACACGGGAAGGCTTTATTCTCCGCCGTATGAGTTTCCTTTCAACGTACAACTCTACGGGCCAGTTTTTTATTGGACTGGATCAGTCCTTGCCAGAATCGCTCATGGGGATCCGTTGACGACGACGATCCTGTGCAGATCGATTACGTTTGGCGCCTATCTGGGCTGCGCGGTATGCGCCGGCCTGATTTGCTGGAAGCTCGAAAAGCGAGTTCTATGGGCCTGGATCGCCGTCGTCTTGGGCCTTGCTTGTGCGTGGGCGGTGCCATGGGCCGCTAGCGCGAGGCCGGACGTGCTTGCGGTCTTTTTCATACTCTTGGCGCTGCGAATTTACCTGGGTGCCGAAGGCCGGATTTGGCTCGTCTTCGTGGCTGCCGCCGTGGCGTCGCTCTCCTGGCTCACAAAGCAGACCACCGCTCTCGTGCTGTTTGCTTTGGCACTTGACTGTTTGATTGGCAGGAGATGGAAGGAATTGGGAGCTCTGGTGGCCGGCAGCGTGCCGATTCCCGCATTTATTCTCGCCGCACTGTCGTTGCGGAGGGAGCCGTTCCTGGCCAATTATTGGGCGTCACGGAATGCTGTAATCAGTTGGTACGGGCCCGTTAAAGGGGCCATCTTCGGTCTGCGCGCGAATTCAGTAGCCCTCGTTCCGATTTGCGTGGCGCTGCTTGGGGTCGTTCTAATTTGGCGGAGGAGGGATTACCGATCGATCCTTCTGGCGGTGATCTTTGGCAGCGTGTCGAACCTGGCCGCGATGGCAAATGTTGGAGCGAGCACCAATTACCTGATCCTTCCCTGGATGTTAACCCTCCTTATGATCCCTGCCGGCCTCAGTCGCATTGAACAGTGGACCATGCGCAGGACCTGGATTCCTGTGGCCATCTTAATTGCAAGCACAGTCCTCCTTGCTCACCAGAAGTTTCTCCTCGCGCAGACATTGCCCTCTGACCTTGACGCCTCCCGGGTTTCGAGTTTAACGATGCTCTCGGACCAAAGCTATTTGGAGTTGCTGAGCCGGGAGCCGCAATTGTTGGATCCTTACGTTTACGGAAATTTTTCGCTGCGGAAGGTCTGGGATGACGCGCCTATTCTTCAGCGAATTGACGGGGAGCACTACGATCTGATTTTGATGAGCATGGACCCCCGCTTCGGCTCGTGGGCGTGGGGCGCAGATATGCGAGCGGAGATGGAAGGCCATTACCGTGTACTTTGCGAAGCGGACAATCGCATTGCCATGGTGCCGCAGCATCGAGTCGACTCTGTGCAGGCCGAGGATCTGACACGCATCTTTAAGGAACCCTGCAACGCTTCAGCGAATATGCCTCAGTACCTTGGGAGAGGTTAAAGCCGATTTTGACGAATCAATGCAGGCGCGCAAAGCCTGCGCATCCGGAGCGCATCCGTCCGCCTCTCAAGCCGGAATGTCGATGCGAACCAGCAGCCCTCCAGGCTGTACACTCTTGCTTGCTATCCGAAACAGGGCGAATCCCGTATGAAGATGCCCGGAAATCGCCAGATCATTCAGGTTGTTCCGCGGCTCCAGCCCACGCGCTGCGGGGTCAGCGATCATGCCGTCGCCCTTGCCTCGGAGCTGAGGACAAGTTTCGGCATCGACTCCGCGTTTGTTGTCCTTAACTCGGATGAACGCTGCGATCTTCCGTATTCCATTACGCATTGCGCGCCGCATCAGTTACTGAATGCCTGCGTTGCTTTCAGCGGGAATCAACCAGCGGCGATTCTGGTGCACTTGAGCGGCTACGGGTATTCTGCCGACGGGGCGCCAACCCTGCTTGCTGAGGCGCTCGGAAGTGTGAAGGCAGACGGGCGCTTTCGTGTTGCCGTCTTCTTTCATGAACTGTTTGCGACCGGAATGCCATGGAAATCCGCATTCTGGTACTCGCAGCGGCAAAAGAGAGCGGTGCGAAGGATCGCCGGGGCGTGCGATCTGCTGGTGACCAACACCCGCAATTATGTGGATTGGCTGACGCGAGAAACTGTGCCGCAATCCGCTTCGCCCATTCAATATATGCCGGTGTTCTCCCAGGTGGGAGAGGCGCAACAACATATTCCCCTCGCCGACCGTGATCCGGTGATGGCGGTTTTTGGCCTGGGCGGAACCAGGCAAAACGCCTATCGCGATCTGTCCGCGCTCGGAACCATGTTGCGGCAGCTAGGGATTCAGGAGATTCTCGACATCGGTCCTGAATTTGAGCCTCCCGGCGAACTCGACGGGATTCCCGTGAGGCGAATGGGCGTCTTACCCGCGACGGAAATCGCCAGGCAGTTCTCTCGATCGACCTTCGGTTTTCTCTCGTATCCGCGCATGCCTCTGGCAAAATCCGGAGTGTTCGCCGGCTACTGCGCCCATGGCGTTGTCCCCGTGATTGCGCGGCATTTTTCCGGGCAAGTCGACGGTTTGGAAGACGGAGTTCATGTGTTGAGCCCGCGCACCGCGACTGCGACGCAGGCATCAGCATTAGAGTCATGCTCCATCGCTGCCTGGCGCTGGTACTCAGGGCACCGCTTGCACGATCACGCCGCCCTCTATGCGCGCTGGATAAAAGAATCGACGGATGAATCGACGGATGAGATAGAAACGGCGTCCCAAAGCGCAGGCCAAAAAAATGCCTAAGCCTCGCGTCCTGATCTCTCACCCGACGGGCAACCAGAATGTCCGCAATGCCCTGGCAAGCCTTGCTGAACGGGGAATGCTGGCGGAGTTCTGGACGACGGTTTCCTGGGATACGCAATCTCGCTGGAACCGGCTGCTGCCTCACGGAATGCGGATGCAGCTCGAGCGGCGCACGTATGCGGTTGCGCCCAGAGAGCGCATCATCTGCGTTCCCTCAAGGGAGATGGTTCGCCTGGGCATCAGGCCGAAGTTCCTGAACAGCCTTATGACCTCTGGAGAGCGGCCTTTTTCGATCATTGGCGTCTACCGGCACTTCGACGCCAAAGTGGCGCGGCGCGTTCAGAGCCTCGGTCCCGACGTGGTGTACGCCTATGAGGGGGGCGCACGCGAGACCTTCCGCGAAGCCAGGCGGTTAGGAATCAAGACAATTTACGAGTTGACCAGCAGCTATTGGTACTGGGTGCGCGGTCTGCTCACCGAGGAAGCCGAACGCAGCCCTGAGTTCGCCGGGCTTCTTCCCAATCTCGTGGATTCTACAAAGCATTTGGAGTGGAAGGACGAAGAGCTTGCCCTGGCAGACTACATTTTCGTGGCCAGCGAACATGTGCGGCGAACTCTGGCGGGCGCGGTCCCTCAAGAAAAAATCCGCGTGGTGCACTACGGAGCTCCGGCCATCCGGCGGCGGGAGCGGATCGCAACCGATTCCGCGCGGCCGCTACAGGTCTTGTTTGTCGGCGGGTTGGTGCAGCACAAGGGAATCGGCTACCTTCTGGATGCTGTCGATCGCCTTGGTTCCGAGGTCGAGCTCACGCTTGTGGGAAGACGGTTCCGGCCCAATCCTCGCGTAGATGAAGCGGTTCGCCGATGGCGCTGGTTCGAGACGCTGCCCCACCAGCGGGTGATGGATGTCATGATGGAATCGGACGTGCTGGTGTTGCCTTCGCTCGGCGAAGGATTCGGCCTTGTGATCACCGAAGCACTGGCCTGCGGGCTCCCGGTCATCGTTACGCCGAACGTGGGCGCCAGCGATCTGGTTCACGACGGACAAGAGGGTTTTGTGGTGCCTGTCGGTTCCGCAGACCTGATTGCCGAGCGGTTGCACACGCTCCACGTCGACCGGGAACTGCTGGCTGCGATGTCGCGCAAGGCGCAGGCAAGCGCGGCGGATGCGTCCTGGGAGAGTTATCGCAACAATTTTGCCGAGACTGTGGAGGCCATCGCCGCGTGCCAGTGAGAAGGCAAATTCCGGCAAGACCGCGCCGCAACAAAATGCCGGCGCTGAAGAAGCTCTTCTGGCTGTATTTTCTGCTGCTGATCTTCGAGGGCGCGTTGCGCAAATGGGTGCTGCCGGGGTTTTCCGCGCCTTTGTTGCTGGTTCGCGATCCGGTTGCGATACTCATCATCATTGAAGCGTATCGCACCAATAAATGGCCGGGACGATGGTCGGTCGTCATAGGAATTCTGGCATGCGCGCTTCTGGGTCTTTGCCTATTGCAGATGATCCTGGGAGATAACTCGTGGATTGCCGCAGTTTACGGATTGCGTTCCTATTTGCTCCCCTTTCCTGTGGCCTTCATCATGGGCGAAAACCTGGATGCAGACGACCTGCGCAAGTTTGGCGCGGCCACTTTGTGGCTCATGCTGCCGCTGGCGGCTCTGGAGGTAGCGCAGTATCTTGCGCCGCAGGGCTCGATCCTGAACGCGGGCGCTTATAAGGGCGCCGAGCAGATTTACTACGTCGAAGAACACGTCAGAGCTTCGGGTACATTCAGTTTTGTGGCCGGACCGACTTTCTATAACGCCATTGTGGCGGCGCTGCTTTTTTATGGCCTGATGAATCAGAAGTTCGCCAAAAAGGGGCTGCTGTGGGCCGCGGTGTTTGCCCTGGTTCTCTCGGTTCCGGTGGTCGGGTCACGCACCCTGGTGGTCGAATTGGCAGGGGTTGCGGTTTGCGCGGGTATTGCCGCGATGTTTGGAGTATCGCAATTCGTCAGGGTGGTCAAGATTGTCATCCCGCTCCTGGCCGTCTATCTCCTGGTGTCGCTCCTGCCGGTTTTTTCTTCCGCCTCTCAAAGTCTCCGCGCGCGGTCAACCAACGCGTATGGCACCGAAGGAGGCTTGCGGCGCGCGATGGTGGATCGTACTTCCGGATCCATTATTGGTGCGCTTGCTAGAACGGACTATTCGAGCCATCCCGTTGGGATTGGCATGGGGCGTGGCGCCGCCGCGGTTTCGGCGCTAGCCACCGGCAGGGTGCAATTCGTGGCAGGCGAATACGAATTCGTTCGGGAATTGGTCGAACTGGGCCCCATTTCGGGTATTCTCTTCTCGCTTTTTCGATTTCTGCTGGCGCTGAGCCTGATGTTCTCTGCCATCAAGTGTGCGCAACGCCGGGAGCCACTTGCTCTCCTACTTGTGACCCCGCTCTTTGCCACATTATGTTTCGGTACGTTAGAGCAGCCCACGGACCAGGGGTTCATGGTGATCTGCATGGCATTCACCATCGCGGCCATCCGGCGCAACAGCGTGGGCGTTGAGGGAAAGACCGCGCATGCGGGGCGCGGAAGACGCATCCCGGCGCGTCCTGGATGGGGAAGCGTCAGGCTGAGGTAGAGTATGCCTCGCGACAGCAAAGCCGCAGTTACGCATGGGCCTGGAACCCTCGGGGAAAGCCCGTCGGTTCACCTCGACGCTCTGCGTGGATTTGCCGCCTTCTCCGTCCTGCTAAACCACTTGCGGGATGCCCTTTTCGTGGACTATGAGGCGATAGCGCGGCACAATCCATTGACGAGCGCGGTGTATCTGGTTGCCGGCCTAGGCCACCAATCGGTCATCGTTTTCTTTGTGTTGAGCGGTTACCTGGTGGGCGGAAGCGTTTTGCGTTCTATTCGAACAGGGGGTTGGTCCTGGAGGGTTTACCTGTTGGCCCGGCTCAGCCGGCTCTACGTTGTGCTTCTGCCTGCATTGCTGCTAGGAGGGGCGCTCGACTGGCTGGGAATGCACTTGGCGGGTACCGAAGCCGTCTATAACGGTAACTCGGGGATGCATGCGCTGGTCATTAACGTTCATAGCACGTTGACATGGCCGATCCTGGCAGCGAACAGCCTGTTTTTGCAGACCATCAAGCTGTCCGGTGTCGGCCCCTATCCGGTGCCGACCTTTGGTTCCAATGGGGCGCTGTGGAGCTTGAGTTACGAATTCTGGTACTACCTGGCCTTTCCGGTTCTGGTCCTCCTGCTAGGCAGTAGCCGGTCCTGGAAGATGCGCGCCATCTCGTGCCTGGGTCTTTTGGCCTGGGGATGGTTTGTCGGATCGAGTATCGTACTACTGGGCCTTACCTGGCTGATGGGGGCATTGATCACTTTCCTGCCGGTCTTCCCGGCGCGCCGGCCGTGGACGCGTGGACTTGCCATCGCACTGGCGCTGGCGCTGTTTGGCGTAGGGCTGGTGCAAGGTAAGTTACGGGGATCAACGCTCTCGTCGGATCTGGCATTGGGTCTGGCGGTGACCGCGATGATATGGGTTACGCTGCATTGCGCTACGGCACCGCTGCCTGCATTTTATGTACATATGGCCCGCCGCGCAGCGCACTCTTCCTACACTTTGTACCTGGTGCATTTGCCCATGTTGATTTTTCTCAAAGCGTCACTGCACTTGCCGCGCGCCTATCCGGGATGGCATGTGTATCTTGCCGGCGCAGGGGTGCTGGCAGCGAGTGTCTTATATGCACAGTTGGTCTACGAGGCGTTCGAAAAAAACACCGATCGCGTGCGCCGCTGGATTCGACCGTATGTGATGGGCCGGCGGGCAGCCTGAAGGGTGATTGGGCGGCATCACTACGGAATTGCAATAGAGCTCATGACGGCTCCCGGACGATACCCAGGTGACGGAAGAGTCATCTGAAAGATCTGCAAATGAGAGTTCTGATTCTAAGCGTTAATTACTGGCCGGAAGTTACGGGCATCGGCGCCTTGACAACTTATCGCGCGGAGTACCTTGCCGGCGTGGGGCACGAAGTCGAGGTGTGCACCACATTTCCGTACTATCCCGATTGGAAAGTACCGCCGGAGTACTCAGGAAAGCTGGGGCGGAAAGAGAAACGCAATGGAGTGTCGATCGTTCGCAGTTACGCCTATGTCCCCAACTCGGTTACGCCGCTCAAACGCATCCTGTTCGAGGCCAGTTTCATTATCGGCGTGACGCTCCGCGCGTTAATGCGCAAGCGGCCGGACGTGTTGCTCGTGGTTTCGCCTCCGCTTGGCCTGGCCACGACGGCAATTCTATTGAGCCGGCTGTGGAGTGTTCCGTACGTGTTCGATGTGGAAGATCTCCAGCCCGATTCGGCTTCGGACCTGGGAATGCTCCCCAAGTGGGCGGTAAAACTTCTCTATAAGGTCGAGAATGCGGCGTACCGCCATGCGCGATTGGTCACCACGCTCACGCAGAGCATGCGGCAGAAGATCGTCGACAAAGGTTTTAGTGAAGATCAAGTCGAGCTTTTTGAGCCGCGCATGGACGACTCGCTCATCGATCTGCCACCTGAGGAGGGGAACGCTTTCCGGCGGCGGTATGATCTCGGAGATAAGTTCCTGGCGACGTACAGCGGGAACATGGGCGTGAAGCAGGGCCTCGATGTGATTCTCGATGCCGCGACACTGGGCCGCGCCGACGACTCCATGCTGTTCCTGTGCGTGGGAAATGGCGCGGATTGCGAAAGAGTCAAGCGCCGCGCCGCGGAGCTGGATTTGCCCAATGTGCGGTTTTTGCCGCTCCTCGATGAGAAGGATTTCCGCGGATTGCTGGCGGCCAGCAACGTTTGTCTGGTGACGCAGCAGCATTCGGTTTCAGAGATCGCTTTTCCGTCGAAGATTGTGACCTATCTCGCGGCTGGGCGTCCTATCGTTGCATCGGTCAATCCCGAGTCCGAGGTTGCCCGCATCACGCGCGAGTCGGGAGCGGGCAGCGTGGTCGAGGCGGAGAATTCGCTGGCCCTTTTCGAGGCAGTTCGCGGATTGAGGAACGCCGATTTGCGCAAGGCCGGCGAGAATGCACGCGCGTACGCATGCATGCGGTGGTCGGCCGAGCGCGTTCTGGGGCATCTGGAGCGTACCCTTACGGCAGCGGCTGGTTCGCAAATGGGTTCCCTGGCTTGGAAAGGATTCAAACCATGAGCACCGCGAAGACTGGAAGTGCGTTTTTGATCGCAATCCTTGTCGCGGTCGTTTGGTCCTGCGCAGGGATCGCCCGGATGCACGCGCAGATGCAGCAGACCGCAACCCAGGATAGTACCAGCACGACTCCATCGAGCCCAGACGCGACCGCATACTCCTCGACCGTAAACCCCGCCGGGACAACCAGCAATACGGCAAATCCAGCTGGAGTGAGCGGCGGAGCCTCGACCTGGACAGCAGGAAAGGGCAGTTTCGGAATCACAGCCAGGACGCCGGCGGGATCGAGGACGGGAGCAAGCGGCGGAAGTTGGGCGTCGGGAAGCGGAAGTTTTGGGATGAAAGCTCAGCCCGGCGGAGTCTGGCGCGAAGGCGGCGGCGGATCGATGGGAGTTCCAAACTCGGCTTCCACGCAGAGTTCTGCGGCGAAGAGTTTAGTCTCTACAGAACTCCCAGGGTTGGCTACAGAGGCTCCGGCATTAGCAAGTTCTCCTGGTAGAGCGCGATCGGGTGGCATTCTGGCTTCACGCTCCCCGGCTGGCGGGCATCCCGCTTCCGGTGCACGCTCCGGGGCGTCGCGCGGTTCTCGTACCGGCGGCAAAAGATCCGTAATCGGCAAGTCGAATGCAATTGGGGCACATAGCCGTGCGGGGAAGCAGAACCACGCCGGTGCAAGCCACGGATCCGGCGCAGGTTCTTCCAACGCGCATGCGAAGACGCAAGCACCTTCCGCACTCACGCCTTCTGGCTCCTCCACAATGGGCGGTATGCATCAATCGCGTTCCCCACGCAAAACCATCCCGTAGGGTCTGTTCACCACTGTGAGGTAGAGGTCTCTTTTGCGCGTCAATCGCGCGTTGGATCGGGCGGGGCGCTCTCGGACAGGCGTGAGGCGTGACGCTTCTCCCAGATCTTGGCGTCCACAAGAAAACGGAACCAGAAGGTTTGCAGGACCCAGAAGATGAAGCCCTCGGTTCCATCGAGAAAGCCCAGCCGGAAGAAATAACGATACACAAAAAGCGCAAACGGGCGCACGAAGAGCGGCATGCGATTGTATTGTTGGCGAAGAAATCGCTTGCGCTGCGCGGGGTTGCCTCGGGCGTCGGGTTGAAGGCGGCCCGATGTCTCTTTGCAGTCCAATTCAGCCACCTCGCCGTCGGCCCAGCGATTGTGCCTTGCGATCCACTCGGTCAGCGGCATGCGGATGTCGTCGATCATAGTGCCGTGCAATTGGCCGCTGGTGCCGCTCAAGAGCAGGAAGTGCTGGTCGTATTTGCGGTCTTCGCAGCGCCCCACGCCGCTGCGAAACAGGCGCAAATGCCAGGTTGGGCTCATGCCTCCGTGATGCAGCACGCGGCCGAGAAAGCGCAGATAGCGGGGCAAAAAGTATCCCGCGTGTTCGGGTTCTTCAGGAAGCGCAAGAATGGCCCCGACCAGCTCATCGTCCATCCATTCGTCGGCATCCAGATGCAATTGCCACGGCCTGGAGATGGGCAAGTTGTCGATCGCCCAATTGCGCTGAGCGCCATAATGCTCAAAAGCGTGCTCGACAACGGTAGCCCCGAAACTGCGCGCCAGCTCTACGGTTCCGTCTTTGCTGAAAGAGTCGACGACAAAGATTTCGTCGGAAACCCGGCGGGCGCTCAAAAGCGTGGCGCCGAGCGTATCCTCCGAGTTGAATGACAAAAGGATAACGGTTGGCCGCATAACAACGATGGTAGCGCAACAGCACGCCGGGAGCCTGATCCAGCCACAACCAGGAAGAGAGCTTCTTCGATGCCAGGCAGATGAAGCGCGGAGCCCGATGAAGGTTTTGTTGGTGGGGAATTACCCGTTTGACGGATCGACAAGCATGCACATCTGGTCGCAGGCGCTGCTTCGCGAACTTCGTCAGCTTCACGTCGATGTCGAGGTGATTTCTCCACGGCCGAGGTTCGGCAAAATAAGGCCCTCCGTGCACGGCGCGGGCAAGTGGCTGGGATACATCGATCGCTTCGTGATCTTCCCGCGCGCCTTGCGCGCCGCGGCAGCCCAGGCAGACATCGTGCATCTATGCGATCACGGCGGCGCCATGTATGCGCCCATGATCGAGAGAAAGTGCAAGGGAAAGCCGGTCGTGGTCACGTGCCACGACATGAATGCAGTGCGCATTGCGCGTGGCGAGCTGCCGGGATTGCGGTCTTCGGTCTTCGGGCAGATTTTGCAGCGCTGGATTTGCCATGGCCTGAAGCATGCCACGCGCGCGGTGTGCGTTTCCCGGGCAACCTTCGACGATGCGCGCAGAATTCTGAAAGAAGATGAGAATCTCTGCGTCATTCTCAATGGTCTGAATTATCCATTTCAGCCCCTCGCACCGGACGAAGCGCACCGGAGGCTTGCAGGTCTCGTATCCGTCCAAGTCCCATTCGTTCTTCACCTCGGTTCCAACGCATCTTACAAGAACCGCGAGGGCGTGCTGAGAGTCTTTGCGAAGGCCGCTCCGCAGACCGATCTGCAATTGGTGATTGCCGGTGAGGCGCTGAACCAGAAGCTGGCCCGTCTGGCGCGCGAGTTGCAGATCGATAACCGCATCGTTCAGGTCGTTAAGCCGGACGCCGCCTCGATCGAGGCGCTTTACAATCGCGCGGTGTGCTTGCTCTTTCCCTCACGCTATGAAGGATTCGGCTGGCCGCCCATCGAGGCCCAGGCATGCGGCTGTCCGGTTGTCGCCAGTGATATTCCTCCACTCGCTGAAGTGCTCGGGCAATCGGCGATTCTCAAACCGATCAACGACGAAGCCGGTATGGCGGATGCCATTCGCAGTCTGGCCTCCGACCAGCAATTCCGCGAGCAGTGGCGGCAAAGCGGGTTTGTGAATGTCCGCACCAGGTTTCAATCCGCGCGCATGATGGGTGAATACCTGACGCTGTACCGAGAGCTTGTCCCAGGGAGCTTCTAAGTTATGAAAGTGTATCTCGGAGCGGTTCGTGAGACCGATCAGGTCGGTATCCTCGAGTCTCATGCCGCCTTCTCAAAGAGCCACAAAATCGTCACGGACCCGTCCGCTGCCGACGTCATTCTGATCCTTGGCGCCCCGCCATTCGAACCGCAACGGCTTCTTGAATACGAACTCTATAAGGCTTTTCCCGAGCGCTGCGCCATTTATTCCGAAGACGACGATTGCCTGCCTCTCATTCCAGGCGTTCATACCAATGCTCCGATCAGTCAGCATACCCGGATCGGCCGCATCTTCAACTACGCGCACATCACACGCAACGGACAATGTCAGAATCGTTTCTTGGAAGAGACTACATCGCCCGTTCCCATCGGAATGAAAACGGAAAAGCGCTACTTCTTTACCTTTCAGGGCGGATCGACCTCCATCTTGCGGAAGCGTATCTATAATCTGAAATTCAACCGCAGCGATGTGCTCATCGAGAACACCTCGGCATACTGGCATTGGGATAATTCCCAGCCCGACCGTCTGGAGCGGCAGCGCCGTTATGCCGAGACGCTTGCGGCATCGCACTTTGTGCTGTGCCCGCGCGGAGCCGGTGTGGGCAGCTACCGTTTCTTCGAGGTGATGGCGGCAGGCGTTACGCCGGTGCTCTTGTCGGATGACTATGCATTGACGCCCGGGCCAGCCTGGGATACGTTCCTCATCCAGGTGCGCGAACGGGATATCGACAAACTACCCGAGATCCTGGAGCCGTATCTCGGAAGCGCCGCCGCACGCGGGCGACTGGCTCGCCAGGCTTTCGACGAATACTTTTCCATCGAACGCGAGTTTGACCGCATCGTCGAGTTAGCTGCGCTATCATTGCGGCACGCGCCTCCGCCGGAAAAGCATTTCCGCAAACGGCAAGCCGCCATGATTCGCGGCTTTGAATGGAAGCGAAGCGCCCGCGCCGCGTTGCGCTCAGCCGTGTTGAAAGTAATGAGAACGCTTCGCCTCAAAAACCCGTATCAGATGAACCGGTAAGTGCATTCATGCGGCAAGGTGAGGATCGTGCCGCAGGTTCTAAGTATTGCAAAGGAATTCTCAGGAAAGACCTTCCGCATATGCCGGCCGTATCGATCGTTACCACAACCTTCAATCGCATTGGATACCTCAAACAGGCGATCCAATCGGTCTTGTCCCAAACCTTCGCGGATTTCGAACTTCTGGTCTGTGACGATGGCGGGCGCGACGAGACGAAGCAGCTTTGCGAGAGCTTCCATGACGAGCGAATTCTACATACAGCAAATCCTGCAAGATTGGGCATTGCCATGAACACCTATGCCGGTATCTCGCGGGCCCGCTCCGATGTGATTGCATTTCTAAATGACGATGATCGCTGGACAAGCGAGTTTTTGGCCAGATGCGCAGTACCCCTTCTCAATGATCCTGAAGTGGTCTTAACGTTCAGCGATCACTGGCTCATTGACGCCGACGGTGCGCGGCTCGTGGATGATACGGAGGTAAATACCCGCACGTATGGCCGCGAAAACCTTGTCGACGGTCGCGTCGATCAACCCAGGAAACTGCTTGCCCGGCTTTCAATTCCAATTGCCATGGCCGCTGTGTTTCGTAAATCGATGGTCGATTGGAATTCATATTCGAGAAAGGTAGAGGGCGCATACGATAGTTACATCGCATATTCGCTTCTTCGCGGTCAAGGGAAGGTTGTTTACGTACCGGAGCGGCTCACCGAGTACAGAGTCCATCGCGGAGCGGCGAGCGCGGAGTTCCATTTGGATACTACCGAAGGTCTGGCATATGTCCACGGCCTTATTCTTGATGACCCTGCGTTCGCATCAATTGCGAAAGAGATTCGAGGGACATATCTTGGTCTTGAAAAGCACTTGACGAAGCTAAGTCTTCTCAGGTTCGATATCCCATCCACAGTGAAGCATTGCGCTCGGTTGGTGCGCCGCGGAATTGTCTCGCCCGGGCGAGGAGACGAGAAACGCAATCGGCGTCTCAAGTGAGCGTAAGGTAGTTACTAAAGATCAAGCGAGCAAGCGGGCAATTTATCCGGTTGCAAATCGTCGCAGCGGTGCGCAAAGTCACCAGCGCCGGGCAAGGAGGAAGAGCTATTCGCTTCACGGGCAACATACAGACCGCAAAAGCATTCTTTCTGCCTAAATTACATCGCATTGCGGAATTTCTCCTTTCTCAGGGCGTCACGATTGCATGCAATCTATTGTTCGGGTTGCTTTGCGTCCGGTTACTTCCTATTGGAGAGTATGCGAAGTTTGTCGTGGTATTTGCTATTCAGGGATCGCTCATGGTCCTTCTGGACGTGGGCATCTCGGGAGCCTTCGTCCCCCTGATCGGCGACCGGATTGATGACCGGCAGTTGATCGCCGACTATCTAGCCTCGTTGAGGCAAATTGCGCATTGGCTTTATGCCATCGCTGCTCCCCTCACCGTCGTTGCCTATCCGCTCCTGGTCCGCAACCGCCATTGGAGCTGGCAAACCGTGGCGGCGATGATCGTCATCGTGCTGGTGTCCGCGTGGTTCGCGCGCGTCGGAGCCTCATATGGCTCGGTGCTGATTGTGCGGCGTGATCGCTATCGCTGGTACCAGGCGCAAATCATTTCCGGCCTCGGCGCGCTGGCGTTGCTCGGCGTCTTCTTCGCCCTTCACAGGTTTGGCGCGTTTACGGCAATCCTCATCGGCGTGGCCAAAATTATTGCCGTTGCCATTTTTTATTACCTGCGCGCGCATCAACTGCTCGGCGTGAAGGGCACGCCATCAAAAGAGAAGCGCACGGCGATCATTCAACTTACTCTGCCGGCCGTTCCCAGTGTCGTTTATTACGCGTTGGGAGGCCAGATTTCTGTTTTCTTGATTACAATCTTCGGCCGCACTTCCGCGGTGGCATCCGTTGGGGCGCTTAGCCGGCTCGGGCAGATCTTTTCGCTCCTGACGCCGATCAACGGCGTTCTTGTGGAGCCCTACTTCGCAAGATTGCCGAAGAAGGAGCTTAAGAGCCATTACCTCATGGCGATGGCCGGAGCGAGTGTGTGCGGCGCCGGTATCGTGGCCATCGCGCGAGTCTGGCCAGGGCTTTTCCTTTGGGTACTGGGTCCAAAATATGCCGGTTTGCGAACTGAAGTTGTGCTGGTCATGTTATTGGGAGCGATTGGCCTGGTCGGCGGTGTAATGGCAGCGATCAACAATTCGCGCCGGTTTATTTATTACTCCTTCGTTCTAGCTGACAACTTGGTGACGCTCATCCTACAGGTTCTATTCATTTGGAAGGTAGATTTGAGCACCGTGAGAGCTGTGCTGTGGTTCGGCATTGCTTCATTGTTGCCGACCTTTGCAATAGGCATTCTCACGGCCTTCTATGGCTTTGCCAGAGGCGGACGCAGAGTGGCAGGAATTGACTATTCGCTTGAAGGAAAGTGACCCACTCCAAGCGCACGCTACAAGGCGTGATTCAGAGCCCTCTTGCGGCGTTCGCATTGAAGGCTGCGGATTATCAGCGGACGAGCGATTACTATGACCGAAAAACTCATCAGCGTCATCATGCCCGCCTTCAATGCGGAAAGGTACATTGGAAAGGCGCTCGAAAGCGTCAGTTCGCAGACCTATCCCAACTGGGAGATCATTGTCACCAATGACGGAAGCACGGATTCTACCGCCCGGATGGTTTCAGGGTTCGCGCAGCAGACGCCTCGCAATGTAATGCTCCTCGAACACGCACAGAGCCAGGGACCTTCGGCAGCAAGAAATATCGCCATGAAGGCCGCCAAAGGCGAATACATTGCCTTTCTCGATGCGGACGATATCTGGATGCCGGACCATTTGAACAGGCTGTGCGCGGTGCTGGCCTCCGGTAAAGCCGATCTCGCATATTCAGACTGCTATGTGTTCTACGAAACCTCCTCGGGGGAGATGGAATTGCTTCCCATCGACACTATTGAAGTGAAGAATCCGCGGCAAGACCTTTTCCGGAGAAATTTCATCAATACTTCCGCGGCGGCCATCACGCGGAGGCTCATGGAGAAGGTGGGCGCATTCGATGCAACGCTGTGGGCTGGGGAAGAGCTCGACTACTGGATTCGCTCGGCGGCGCTGGGCTTTGAGATCGTTTCGACGGGAGAGCAAACTTATTACTACCGGAAATCGCCCGGTAGTTTGTCCACTGCACCTGCGAGGATGGCGGAGTGCGATGGAAGGATATTCGAGAGGCAATCGCGATGCGGGATATTGCCTGAAGGCGAAATTGTTGCTAAGGCGCGCGCAAGTTACTTCGCCGCAGGCAAACTGTATCGGCGCGAGAATCCCGCCGCTGCGAGCCGAATGTTTTATAAGTCGTGGACTTTAAGCAAAGCGCACATGCTGCCGCTATTATGCGCCTTGCTCGCGGCGGGAATGAGCCTCGTACGGTCGCAACGCCCGAAGTAATCCGTAGCAGACCGGGTCGGCGGACTGCCTGTGGAAGGGTTCAGATTCGATCAGACCAGACATCCGGGCCACACTAGAGCCTTAGAAATTCAGGTCAGATAAAAAGAAGGCGATGACCTACTTCTCCAAGTACGGTGTCCATCTGAGCAGGGTTCTGCCGCGCCGGCATCGAAGTCGATGATAGAAGCAGAGACGAGGAAAGAATAGAAAGGTTCGATCATGCGGTGCCCATCCTTAGCAGAGCTGCCCAAGGCGCCCGCAGAGAAGACTGGCTGGCCGTGGACTGAGGAGTCCACGCGTCTTCCGGATTCGATGCCTGGCGGCCAGCCCTGGCCCAAGATAAGCATTGTTACGCCGGCCCTCAATCAGCGGCCATTTATTGAGGAGACGATCCGCTCCATTTTGTTGCAGGGCTATCCGGAGATCGAACATATCATCGTTGATGGCGGATCTACCGACGGCAGCCTCGAGTTGATCGCGCAGTATTCTCCGTGGGTGCGATGCGTAGTTGAAAAGGGAGAAGGCCAGTCGGCGGCCGCTAATCGAGGTTTCAGGTTAGTCACGGGAGACCTGATTGGCTGGCAGAATTCAGACGACTTTTATGCGCCGGGGAATTTCCGGCATGCGGCGCTGGCCGCCGTACAGTATCCCGATCACGACGTATTCCACGGAACGGTGCGGGGATTTCAGGGGCAGAATAGCCAGCCCCCGTGGCTGTTTGAAAGCTGTGAGGAGTTTTCGCAGGAGAGTTTGCTCAATGAGGTTTGTGTCAAAAATCAGAGCATGTTTTTCCGGCGAAAGATATTTGACCGGGGCGTATTTCTCGAAGACAACTTACATTATGCGATGGACCAGGAGTTCTTCTGGCGATTGTCCCTCGAGGGATTTCGGTATCAAATGGTCCCGTCGATGATCGGCTACTACCGGCAACACGAAAACGCAAAGAGCAACACATACAACGTGCGCAACGACCTGGAGCCCTATGCGATGCTTCGCGGATTGTGCCGGGACAAGCGGCTAGATCGCAGCCTGCGCCGGAAAGTGCGGGCGCAGTTGAGACAAAGATTCCTGAGTTCATTCTCAAGCGCACGACGGACAATCTTGAAGAAGCTCGCCATAGAACTTATTCTTCCGATCTGAGGGCTTCTTTCTGCCATGGCCGCCTGGTTGCAGAGTTTGCCCCAGTTATTCGATCCACGCGATGATCTGAGTTGGATTGACGATGCCGGACGATATGCCGCGGCCAGCGACAAAAGATAAGGTTGACCGAGAGTGATACGCATTTTCAAGAAGTTATCTACGAAGCCGGTCTGGTGGTGGGAGCGCAGGCGTAGCTTTCCCATCCGATCGCGCTACCGGCAATTGCCGCCCTTGCCTGTACATGAGGGGCGTCTACGCTTTGTCGTCCTTACGGCGCCTGAGACGCTGAGCGATGCGCTTTGGGCTGCGTGGAGCTGGTATCGCTATCTCCGCCATGAAGATTGCAAGCTCGAAATCGCAGTGGATGGAGTGGTGTCTGCCGCCCAGTCTGCCGCCGCCGCTCAGTTGTTCCCGGGTATCGCGATTTATCCTGCAGAATCGGCATGCCGCTATGTGTACGAGAGAGAACCTGCCCTCGAGACCTTTCTTCATGGTCACCCGACGGGCAGAAAGTTAGCGTTGATCCTGGCGCTTTCCGACCAGGGTCCAGTTGTTTATTCCGATCATGATGTGCTTGCATTTAGTCCACCGTATGAATTGCTTGCGTCCATCGGAAGGAATGTCGCTTGCTACTTTCCCGAGGAAGTAGATGGCACACGCGACCCGAGTATCGTTCAAAGGGCGAGGAGTCTAGGCCTGGATTACTTACCTGGGTTCAATTCCGGGTTCTTGTACGTCCCTTGTGGAGCGCTTCCCATGAAGAGGGCCGCGGAAATCCTGGCAACGTGGCGCCCGCCTGGTGAGTCGTGGTTTACCGAGCAGACGGTTCTGAGCGTTATGCTGCGGGATGTGAATGCAATCGCGCTTCCCTCGAGCCGATACGTGATTAGTGTCTGCCGCCAGTTTTATTGGGAGCGGGATGTCGACTATAAGACCATCGCCGCGAGGCATTTTACCGGCCCTGTGCGGCACGTAATGTATGCAAGGGGAATGCCTTGGGTTCTGCGCCAAAGCAGGCAGATGGTCAACGTGTAAAGGTGAGGCGAAGAATCACCTGAAGAGGCGTGATCATTCCTTTTCACGCCGCTTTGATTCAGAGGATGCGCCGGTAGGGTCCGCAAAGGCCGCGATGCGGCAAGGTTTTCTGAGGGAACGTGCGAATGACGGAATGCGACCATACGACCGCACAGGCTGCAAGCGATACCGCAATCTGTACGCTCTTCGAAGGGGATTACCATCTCGGCCTGGCTGCGTTTGTGAATTCTCTTGTGCGCGCAGGTTATGCGGGAACTATCTGGGCGGGATATCGCGGTGCGCTACCCCCATGGGTAGTCCAGTTGAAACGCATCGACGGCGAGACGGATGCATTCTGGGTGGCGGATAAAGTCCGGATTGTGTTCGTGAAACTCGATATCAGCATCCATCTCACGAATTACAAACCGGAGTTTATGCTGAATCTTCTGTCCAATCAGGCCAGCAACTGCGAATATCTCTGGTATTTTGATCCGGATATCTTTTTGCGTGCGTCCTGGTCCTTCTTTGCTGATTGGCAAAGTAATGGAATTGCACTGTGCCAGGAAATCGCCAATAACATACTTCCCCCGGACGCTCCGCTTCGCCAGAGTTGGGTTAGGGCTGCTGCGAGCATCGGCTATACTAATCCGCATCCGCTATACCATTACTACAACGGCGGGTTAGCCGGAGTGCCCCGGGGGTACTCTGATTTTCTGACAACATGGAAGGACGTGATCGAACTAGCGGGGTCGAAATACTGCGATCTAGGGAAGTTCAACCAACGCAATCCGGAAACGCCCTTCAACAGCTGCGATCAGGATTGCCTAAATGTTGCTGCGATGTATTCGAAGTTTCCACTTTCGACGCTTGGGCCGCAAGCCATGGGGTTTATCCGAGGTCACGCTGTTATGTTCCACACCGTTGGTCCGAAGCCCTGGAATGGCTCATTTCTGCTGAGCGCACTCAAGGGCACGCCGCCTTCTGACGGCGCCAAATTCTATCTCACGCAGGTCAGTTATCCCATTCGCCTCTACTCCCGTGGCGCGCTTGCCGCAAAGACACTCGCCTGCAGAATTGCAGCGTTCATCGGGCGCTTTTATCGCAGAGGTTGAGTACGCCGGATGCCGCGGCCCGGTCTTTGCCGATTGTTGGTAAGTACGGGAAAGGCAAGCAGGGACGAGAGATCGCGGGCAGTGCATTGGTTACAAAAGGTTCGTAACATTGACTTACACAGCAGAATCCCCGGCTGCATGCAGGGGGCGTAGGAGAACGCGTTCATGATCATTTCAAGAGCGCCGATGCGCATCAGTTTTGTCGGCGGTGGCACGGATCTTCCCGATTTCTACAAGCGCTATCCCGGCCGCGTGATTTCAACGTGCATCGATAAATTCATATTTATCGCCATCAACCATGCACCTTTCACGAACCATGTTGCCGCGCGGTACTCGATATCCGAAGAGGTGCAGTATCCCTCGGAGCTGAAACACTCGCGCATCCGCGAGGCGCTGCTGGACCTTGGCATCCACAGCAACATCGAGATTGCGTCGTTCGCACCCATCCCCGCGCGCACCGGGCTGGGCTCATCTTCCAGTTTCTCGGTGGCCCTGCTGAAGGGGCTGCATGCATATACCGGCAAAAGACTCGACAAGCGAGGCGTTGCCGAAGCGGCGTGCCGCCTGGAGATCGATCTTGTCAAAGAGCCGATCGGGAAACAGGACCAATATGCGGCGGCATTTGGTGGCTTCAATGTGCTCCAGTTCAATGCCGACGGATCGGTGGATGTGGAACCGGTGCTGCTAGACTTCAAGAAACGCCTGGATCTGGAAGAGCGCCTGATCCTGTTCTTCCTCGGCACCACCCGCGATGCTTCCTCGGTTTTGACAGAGCAGAAGGCCAATACAGAACGCAATTTCGAAGTGTTGAAGCGAATGTCGGATTCGGTTCCGATCTTCAAGGAAGCGCTTCTCCGATCCGATTTCAAGCGTGCCGGCGAGATGCTGCTGGAGGGCTGGACCTTGAAGAAGCAGCTCGCCTCTTCGATCTCGAATGCGGGTATCGACACGTTGTACGAAGTGGCGATGAGCCAGGGCGCATGGGGCGGCAAGATCCTGGGAGCAGGCGGCGGCGGCTGCATTATGATGCTTGCACCCGTGGAAAGACGGGCCGGGGTCGTGGAGGCGTTGCAGAAAGCCGCGATTACCGAGGGATTCGAGGGCGCCGGTGAAATTCCCGTCGCCTTCGTTCAGACAGGCGGGGAAGTGCTCTTCAATTCCGGCGGGATCTATAGTGTGATCAAGTCCTGAAGCCCGGCAGCAGGCAGGTGAACAGCAATGGAAGAATACATCCGGCAGTTTTCAGACAAAGCGATCGCGCTGCTCCGCAATCTCCCTACGGTGGAGATTGCCAAGGCGATGAACATTTTGCAGGCCGCGTTCGAGCGTGACGGCCGCATCTATGTCATCGGCAATGGCGGCTCGCTGGCGCTGGCCACGCATTGGGTAGCGGACTTCAACAAGACCGTGTTCAGCCACAACCTGAGCGAGCAGCAGCGCCGCTTCCAGGCCATCCGCCTGCCCACCACCGAGGAAGAACTCACCGCGTGGGCAAACGACATCGGATACGACATGGTGTTTGCCGGGCCTCTCGGAAACTACATTCAGGAAACCGATGTGCTGATCGCGATATCGAGCTCGGGCAACTCGGAAAGCATTATTCGCGCTGTCGATCTCGCGCGCTCCCACCAGGTGCCTGTCATCGGGATTTCCGGCTTCGATGGGGGAAGGTTGAATCCGCTCTCCGACGCGAAGATCATGATCGCCACACCCAAAGGTGAGTATGAACTGGTTGAGGGAATTCACGCCGTGGTCCTTCACATATTCACAAAATATTTCAAAGACTACTTCGGCTACATTCATCACCGGGGAGATCATGCGGCGCAGACGCCCGCGGCGGCCGTGAATGCGGTCGCCACCGTGAATTGAGCGGAGTTTTTCCGGTGCATTTCAGTCGCAGTGCAATGGAGTCACAATGAAACAAAGAGTGCTGGTTACCGGCGGCGCCGGTTACGTCGGCTCCGTTTGTTCCGAGGAGCTGCTGCGGCAGGGGTATGAAGTAACCGTCGTCGATGACCTCTCCACGGGGCATCGCCGTGCGGTTCCCCAGGGAGCCGAGTTTTTCGAGATGAGCATTGGCGATGCGGCGGGGATGCGTCGTGTGCTCGCAGAAAAGACTTATGATGCGGTGTTTCACTTTGCGGCCAAGGCGCTGATTCCCGAGTCGGTGACGAACCCCGCGCTCTTTTATCAAGTCAACGTGGTCGCAGCCACCACGCTGATCGATGCCGTTCGCGATGCCGCGATCAAGCGCTTTATCTTTTCGTCCACCGCCGCGGTGTACGGGAATCCGGTCGAGGTACCCATCCCAGAGGACCATCCCAAGGCGCCTGTAAACGCATATGGCGAGACCAAGCTCGCTTATGAGCGGCTGCTGACCTGGTATGCGAAAGCCTATGGCATCAGCGTTTGCGCGTTCCGCTACTTCAATGCCTCAGGCGCGACGCTTGCGCATGGCGAGGAACACGAACCGGAGACGCACATCCTGCCCATCTTGTTTGAAGCGGCGGTGGGCGAGCGCGAGTTTTTCACGATCTACGGGTGCGACTATCCCACGCCCGATGGCAGTTGCGTGCGCGACTACGTCCACGTGCTCGACATCGCGCAGGCGCACATCCTGGCGCTCGGCAAAATGGATGCGCCGGGCTTTTCGGTCTACAACATCGGGCTGGGCATGAGCTTCTCGGTGCGCGAGGTCCACACGCGCGTCGAGAAGATCATCGGCCGCAAGATTCCCATCCGGGAAGGCAGCCGCCGCGCCGGCGATCCCGCGGTGCTCTGCGCAAGCCCGAGCCGCCTCATGTCGGAACTGGGTTGGAAACCGCAACACTCCGAACTCGATCACATTATTGAAACTGCGTGGGCCTGGAAGATGCGCGGCCAAGCCGCCTCGCTCCCCGCGGCGGCTGCGAGGAAATCGTGAAGGGCTTTCTTCTGGCGGCGGGCGTGGGGACACGGCTGCGGCCACTCACCAACACCATCCCGAAGTGCCTGGTGCCCATCCAGGGCACGCCGCTGCTGGCCATCTGGCTCGAATGGTGCGCGATGTACGGCATCGATGAGATTCTTTTGAACTCGCACGCGCACACGGATCGCGTGCGCGAGTTCGTAGACGCCTATCGCGGGCCGGTGCGCGTGACGCTGACGCATGAGCCCGAACTATTGGGCAGCGCCGGGACTGTGCATGTGAATCGCGACTTTGTCGCCGCAGAGAAAGAGTTCGCGGTTTTGTACGCTGACGTTCTGACAAATTGCCGCCTTGACCGGCTCTTGGATTTTCACCGCACTCGCCGCGCTCCGGTGACACTGGGAACCTATCGTGTTCCCAATCCAACGCAATGCGGAATCATCGTCACGGACGAATCGGGGAGAGTGGTAGATTTCGTGGAGAAGCCGAAGCTCCCGAAGTCCGACCAGGCATTCTCCGGCATCTTGATTGGTGGGCCAGCCCTTCTCGCACACGTTCCCGAACGGGTTCCAGCTGACATCGGCTTCGAGGTACTCCCAAAGTTGGTCGGGGAGATGTTTGCTTTTCCCATCGCCGATTACGTATTCGATATCGGCACAATGGAAAAGTACGAGCAGGCACAGCGGGATTGGCCGGGACTTGTGGAAAACAGGTGACTCATGCGAGGTACGGAAGCATGCGCAGATGAGAAGGGTTCGGAAGGGATAACTGCATCGTGCGCATCAAAGAGCCGGTTTGTAATGAAGGCTCAAATATAATTGGCTCAGAATGGGCGAATCAAGCAAAGACAAAACTACATTGGCCTATCGTTCAGACGTGGATGGACTGCGCGCCGTGGCCGTCCTCCTCGTTCTTTTCTGTCATCTGGATTACCACCTCGCCAAGGGTGGGTACATAGGCGTAGATGTATTCTTCGTGATCTCCGGCTATCTCATCAGTTCTGTGATCCTCACCGAGATGGCCGCCGGAAAATTCTCGATCGCCGGTTTTTACGAGCGCCGCATCCGGCGCATCTTTCCGGCACTCCTGGCAATGCTGTTGGGTGCGAGCCTGATGGCCTACCGGTATCTTCTGCCGGCAGACCTTCTGGCCTTTGCACGGTCTGAACTGGCCGCACTCTTCTCGGTTTCCAACTTCCTCTTTTGGAGTCAATCAGGCTACTTCGACGAGGTCAGCGCCGTCAATCCGATGCTGCATACCTGGTCGCTCGCGGTCGAAGAGCAGTTTTATATCCTCTTCCCGATCTTCCTCGTCGTGGTGCGACGCTTCTGCCCGAAGCGGCTCAAGGCTGCCGTCTGGACGTTGACGATCGTGTCCTTAACCGTTGCGTCGATCTGGGTAAAGTTCGACTCGTCATCCGTTTTCTTTCTCGCACCCTTCCGCGCGTGGGAGTTTTTGATCGGTACGATTCTGTCGCAGCGCTATCTGCCTTCGTTAAAGGGCCCGACACAACGCAACATCGCATCTCTGGCGGGAATCGCGCTGATCCTCTTCGCCGCGGCGAAGTACGGGCCGAAGACTCTGTTCCCCGGGGCCGCTGCCTTAGCGCCATGTATCGGAGCGGCTCTCATCATCGCGGCGGGTGAGACAGGAACTTCGCTGATCGGGCGTGCGCTTTCCTGGCGCCCCGTCGTCTTCATCGGTTTGATTTCCTACTCCCTGTACCTCTGGCACTGGCCCATTCTGGTTTTTCAAAACACCAATTCCATGCTCATGGAGCGCAGCGTCGGCGATAAGCAAGTAAAGATTGTCGTGATCGTTCTCTCCATCCTGGCAGCCGCTCTCTCATGGCTCTTTATCGAAAGACCTTTTCGTAAAGGCAGATTCCGGCCCCAACGCAAGACCCTGCTTGCCATCAGCGCTGCGGCTGTCGCAGTGGTTGCCGCAGTTGATTGCACAATGCTCGCCAAAGGCGGCCTGCCCTCGCGATTCTCGCCTGAGGCGTTGCGAGTTGCCGGCTACTCCAGTTTCCATCCTGATTCGGCGTGGCGTCAGGGCACTTGTTTCATACTCCAGGAGGGCGACTCATTCGACAAATTTCGTCCAGACATTTGCCTGCGTAAGGATCCCACGCGCAGAAACATCCTGCTCGCAGGCGATAGCCTCTCCGCGGCCCTTTATCCGGGCCTGACCAAGGCCTATCCCGATGTAAATTTTGCCCAGATCAGCATCGCCGGGTGCCCGCTGATGGTCAGTGAACAGCCGGTAGGGACTTCGCCCTGGTCCGTTTGCAGCAAGGCGTCCGCCTTTCTCTTCGGGCAATATCTGCAGCATCAAACCTACGATACGGTGATCCTGGCGTCCTCCTGGTTGAATGACGATATGCCCGAGATTGGCCACACCATCTCCTGGATCAGGCAACGCGGCATGAAGGTGGTCCTCGTAGGGCCCCCCTTCATGTACGACATGGGGCTGCCAAGACTGCTCGTCATCGCTTTGCGAGAGCACAGCAATCGAGCCCTCGAACAACACTGGGTGCCGGTCCGCCAGCAAACGGACAGAACCATGGCGGCCCTCTCCCGAGACCAGTGGAAAGTGCCTTACATCTCCGCGTTTGACGACCTTTGCGTCAAGCAGACTTCAAACGCCACTGGCTCTTCAGGGCAACAGATGGTTTCCGTGTCCGATTGTCCTGTTTTTGCTGCGCCTGGAGTGCCAATCTATTTCGATCCCTCCCACTTCACCATTGAAGGGTCCGTTCTCTACGCCAGTCGCATGCGGGCAAAGGGACAGCTATGAGCCCTTCGAGCCTCTTCGCAATCGAGACTCAAATTCAGAATCAGCAGTTTGTACTTTACAGTCGTACTCAGAACTTAGTAAGACGGTAGAATTTGCAGAAGACAACTCCGCAAGCCGGATTCACAGTGGGAGGGAAGCGCCGATGACTTCGAGACGAGTCAGCGCGAAGCTTGCTCTCTTACTTCTCATACTGGCAGGCTGCGCCGTTCTGGCAGCGTCGTTTGTCATTCATGGCTACGAGCGAACATGGAGTTCCCTCGGAATATATCCGCTTTCTCCCTATTTCTCCGACGCGCGAGTCATAACTGCGAGTGCCGAATCGCATGCCTTGGGATTCGATCCAATGGTCTACAACCCGCGCCATCCGTCAGGTGAATTGATGGATTATCCGCGGATTTGGCAATTGCTGTTTCACCTTGGCATCGATCAAAAGGACACGATCTATTTCGAAGCGGCCTTTGTCTCACTCTTCATTTTGGGCATTTTCCTTTTCGTGGGCGAAATCAACTACGCAATCGCCGTGGCGCTGGCGTGCGGCATCTTTTCTCCTGCGGTTCTCATGGGCGTTGAAAGAGGAAACAACGACCTGGTGATCTTTTTCCTGCTGGCCTTTTCGCTCATGGTTATCAGGAAATCGGCTGTCGCTTCGGCTGGCGTGATTGCCTTTGCGTTCGCACTCAAATTGTTCCCTGTTTTCGCCGCAGCGGTGTTCCTTAAGGAGGACCGGCGTAGATTCTTCAAGTTTCTGACCGGCAGCGTTCTCTTCTTGGGAACTTATTGCCTCCTGCTGCGCAACGAAATTCGCGCCGTACGCGCAGCAGTCTCTACAACCGATTGGGGCTCCTATGGGATTGCGGTGAGCTGGTTGGAATTGGAAAGGCTCCTCCACAACCCTTTTCTATCGAAAACGGTGTGTTATGCAGTGATGGGCGCCACGATCATGCTTTGCGTCTTGCTCCCTGGGCGCCCGAGCGAAGCTCAAGATGCCGCAGCAGATCAATTGCACATCGATGCCTTTCGCATGGGTGCGTCCATCTACATCGGGACGTATCTTCTCGGGTCCAGCTTTGACTACCGCCTGATGTTCCTGCTGTTCACCATTCCTCAGTTGACGCAATGGCTAAGCAATTCCGATTCCCGGCTGCGGCGCGTCGCCCGCATCACCTTTGCGTGCGCCATGTACTCTCTGTGGTCAATGTTTCTCTCGCGGTTGTTGAATGCTGTCACCCCGGCATGGGTGCAGTTACTCTTTGATGCTGTTGCGAAGGCCGTCCTGGTTGGCGGTCTGACTTATCTCTTCGTTTTGAGTGCCCCCCAATGGGTTCCATCGTATAGGCGGGCGTTCCGGCGCTCCACTCAGCCGGCACTCTCTTCCTCTTCGTGATATTCCATTTCAGTATTGACTTCCCATAGGCGCGACTTATCCGCGCTGCCGGCAATAATATCGTCGACGGCCATCATCGCCGTCAGCATGGAATGGTCCTGGTTGTTATAACGGTGCATGCCGTTGCGTCCGATGAGAAAGAGGTTTGTGTAGCGGTCAACATATGCGCGGATCTCCGCAAACCGGTCATAAGTGCCGAAGTAAGCGGGATAAGTCTTCTCCATGCGCAGCACAGTTGCGTCGATAACTTCAGCGCTGTCGATAATCCCAATTTTGTCAAGTTCTTCCCGCGCCAGCGCCACCATACGTTCATCGGACATTTTCCAAAGCTCGTCCGATTCGTTGCAGAAGTACTCCAGGCCCAGCCACACGGTCGCTGGGTCGGCAACCATAAACGGGCTCCAGTTATTAAAAATCTGGAGCCGGCCAAGCAACACGTCGGGCTCCTGAATATATATCCAGTTGTCGCCGATCAGTTTTTTCCCGTTCGGCGTCGCCTCGTTGATAAGCAGCGAGCGAACCAGCAGGCCCACGGTGATGAAGTCTCTGTAGACAAGGCCATCCGATACTTCCAGCACTTTCTCGGGAGGCGCAACGTCAAACGATCGCATGAGCTGCTTCACCGGTGCCGTAGAAAAGAAGTAGTCGCCTTCGAATACTTCCTTCCGCCCTGTGGCGGAGTTTGTGGCCTCCAGCGCTTTTACCTGCCACCCATCCGTAATGATTCGCTCAAATGTGTAACCCGTGAGAATTTGGCCACCCATTTCTCTTATGCGGCGCGCAGCCTCTTCCCACATCTGCCCCGGGCCGTACTTGGGGTACAGAAACTGTTCGATCAGAGATGTCTGTACGTCCTTCTGTTGGATGTTCCTGTTGCCACGCTTGAACAGTTTCTTCGTGGCGTGAGCCAGCATCGCCCAGACCGAGAGCCCCTTGATGCGCTGGGCGCCCCACTCAGCGCTGATCTGGTCGCAAGGCACACCCCAGACCTTTTCGGTGTAGGACTTGAAAAATGTTCTGTAAAGTTCGTCGCCGAAGCGGTTGATGAAGAATTGCTCCAGCGTCTCTTCCGGCTTGATGGGAAACAATGTGCTGCGAATATAGCCGACTCCGATCTTGAACGTACGCCATACGCCAAGATTCAGAAGCGTGCCGCTGCTGAGGGATATCGGGTAATCGAAGAAGCGGCGCAGGTAATAGATCCTCGACTTGCGCGCTCTCAGCAACATCACGCGGTCCGCAGTGGCAGGATCGGGGCCCGATGGGCCAGCCTTAATGGCCTGCTCCATACGATGGTATTTGATCGTCGCCGGACCGTTTTCTCGCGCCTCCAGCGGCAGCATTCTCAGCCACCACTCCATGACGCGATCCGATTTTGAAAAAAAACGGTGGCCGCCCAGATCGATGCGATTCCCCTTGTAATTCACCGTCCGCGAAATACCGCCCATAAATTCGCTTTTTTCGAGAACAACCGGCTGTATTCCCGCCCGGGTCAGCAACTCATAAGCCGCTGTCAAGCCCGCAGGACCTGCTCCGATGATGATCGCGCGCTTATTTGCTGTTCCGTTCATGTGAAGGAGACACCTCATTTTATATCGGCTCTGGAAGCAGCGTACACCGTGATGCCGCACTAATTTCGTGAAGCCATTGTCTTACGCGCTAAACTAACACCTGTCGTTACCCATTGTGGCGGCCCTATTGGATCGAGGAAAGATCTATGCCGAAAGTTGCGTTAGTAACGGGTGTTACGGGACAGGACGGCGCCTATTTGTCCGAACTCCTGTTGAGTAAGGGTTATATTGTGCACGGCATCAAGCGCCGATCGTCTTCGTTTAACTCGGCGCGCATCGATCATATGTACCAGGATCCGCACGTTCCCGACGCGCATTTTCAGATTCATTACGGAGATATGACCGACTCTACGAATCTGATTCGCATCATTCAGTCGGTGCAGCCAGATGAGATTTACAACTTGGCCGCGCAAAGTCACGTGCAGGTAAGCTTTGAGACGCCTGAATACACGGCGAATGCCGATGCCACCGGTCCCTTGCGCATTCTGGAGGCGATCCGCATTCTTGGCTTCACGAAAAAGACGCGCTTCTATCAGGCGTCGACCTCGGAGCTTTACGGCAAGGCGCGGGAAGTGCCACAAAATGAATCCACACCCTTTTATCCACGAAGCCCCTACGGAGTGGCCAAGCTGTACGCCTTCTGGATCACTGTGAACTACCGCGAGGCGTATGGCATTCATGCGTCGAATGGAATTCTGTTCAATCACGAGAGTCCGATCCGCGGCGAGACGTTTGTCACCCGCAAAATCACGCGCGCCGTGGCCGCTATTCACCTGGGCGTGCAGAAGACGCTGCACATCGGCAATCTCGATGCCAGGCGCGACTGGGGTCATGCCCGGGACTACGTGGAAGGCATGTGGCGGATCGTGCAGCAGCCGGAGGCGGACGATTACGTCCTCGCCACGGGCGAAGCGCACAGCGTGCGCGAGTTCGTGGAGCTGGCCTTTTCCAGGGTCGGCCGCAAGATTGAGTGGCGCGGCAAGGGCGTCGGCGAAATCGGCATCGACACCGCCACGGGAGAGACGCTCGTGGAGATCGACAGCCGCTACTTCAGGCCGACAGAAGTGGATCTGCTGCTGGGCGATCCGTCCAAAGCGCACCGCGTTCTCGGATGGCAGCACAAAGTCGGCTTCCCGGAACTGGTCGCTGGCATGGTGGAATCGGATCTGAAGGCCGTTGCCGAGGAATCGCACCGGGAGCATGGCCGTGAGTAGTTTCGACCTGACCGGAAAGCGCGTCTGGGTGGCCGGTCATCGCGGCATGGCCGGCGCGGCCATTGCACGGCGGCTCAAGCGCGAGAACTGCGAGATCGTCACCGCGGGCCGCAACGAACTCGACCTGCTGCGCCAGGCCGACGTTCATGCCTGGCTGGCAGACACGAAGGCCGACGCCGTCTTTCTTGCCGCCGCCACCGTGGGCGGCATCATGGCCAACGCCACGCGCCCCGCGGAATTTCTCTACGAGAACCTGGTCATTGAGACCAATGTGATCCACGCCGCAAAGAGCGCCGGAGTCAAGAAACTCTTATTTCTGGGGTCGTCGTGCATTTATCCGCGCATGGCCGAGCAGCCCATGCGCGAAGAGGCGTTGTTGACCGGCGCCCTCGAGCCCACCAACGAGTGGTACGCCATCGCCAAGATTGCCGGAATCAAGCTGTGCGCGGCCTTCCGCCGGCAATATGGATGCGATTTCGTTTCCGTGATGCCGACCAATCTGTTCGGGCCTGGAGACCGTTACGATGCCGAGAACGGTCACGTCGTGGCCGCACTGATCATGAAGATTCACGCCGCCAAGAGGTCGAACAGCGCCACGGTCGAGCTGTGGGGAAGCGGAACCCCGAAACGCGAGTTCCTGTTCACTGAAGATCTGGCCGACGCCTGCGTCTTCGTCCTAAAAAATTATTCTGACGAGCTTTTTCTGAATGTCGGCACCGGACGCGACATGACCATCCTGGAACTGGCGGAGAGCATTGCGCGGGTGGCCGGCTGGAAGGGCACATTTATGTTCGACCGGTCGAAGCCCGACGGCATGCCCCGCAAAGTGATGGATGTAAGCCGTCTCCACGCCCTGGGATGGAGCGCGCAGACGCCCTTCGACAAGGGCATCAAGCAGGCTTATGACTGGTATGTGGCCAACGTCGTGGACCGCGAGGCGTGAACGCAGTATCATGTGGTCTCGCGACCGCTACAGCGTTTGGGTATTTGTCGAGGCGAGAGCTTTGCGAAATAATGTTGGGCAGGTATGAGCGCAACCACCCCGGAACGCGAGCGCACGGTACATCAGATTGCTGGCCACGCTGAGGACAATCCCTATCACCGCCCATCCTTCAGTTTGAAGTACCGGCTGATGCGTCAGTTGTGGCGGATGGTGTATGTGCTTTTCTATCGCCCGTCGCCGCCGCCTTTGCATGCCTGGCGGTCGATGCTGTTGCGGCTCTTCGGCGCGAAGATGGGCCCCGGTTGCCACTTTTATCCCAGTGGAAAAGTTTGGGCGCCCTGGAACCTGATCTGCGAAGACTGCTGCACCCTGGCCGATCATGCCGAGATTTACAATCCTTCCCCGATCTATTTAGAGTCCCACTGCATCGTCTCGCAGGATGCCTACATCTGCGGTGCCACCCACGATTACAACCATCCTGACTTTCCCATGGTTTCGTACAGCATGCGACTGGGCGCATATTCCTGGATCTGCGCGCGGGCATCGGTGTCGCCGGGCGTGAACGTGGGAGAGGGCGCCGTTTTGGGCCTGGGATCGGTGGCCACCCGCGACCTGGACCCGTGGACGGTTTATAGCGGAGCGCCGGCGATCGGCGTGAAGACACGTTTAAGGACCGTCCACGGCGGCGAGAAATAAGCCGAATCTCCCGGTTGTCTGCGCAGCAGATTTTCAGCTCCGCGAATGTTGCGAAAGCGAAAAGCGCGCCTTGCGGAGTCATCCGGCAGAGCCCACGCCGGTCCTTCTCCAACGATCACATCGCGATAAAATCAACAGGACAATCAAGTGAGGGAAATGATGAACAAGAACCAGCCATGGTTTGTGACCGTCTTCACGACCTGCGTGTTCGCAATGGCGCTCCTGATGTACGCCGGATCTTTTCGGTTACTGGCAGAGCAGCCCGCCGCGCCGGATGGCGCCGCACAGGTGAGCAGTGCAGCCGTGGCTAGTCCCTGCGAGCCTTCAAAATTAGGCTCGCCGTATATCCCTGTCGATAGCTGGGTGTACCCGGCCATGCTGCGCCTCTATTCACTGGGATATGTCGATACCGTTTATATCGGGCTCCGGCCGTGGACCCGCGCCAGCCTGATGCATATGCTCGAAAATGCCGGGAATCTTATCGAGGAGGCAGAAGACCAAAGCGATCCCGGAGCCAACGAGGCGCGCCAGATCTACGTCGCGCTCAACCACGAGCTGCACTACGACATGGAAGGCCCCTGCGGGCTGCACCAGGGCGGCACGCGCATCGAGTCTGTGTATAGCGTGATCCGCAGCATCAGCGGCACGCCTCTCGATGACAGCTTTCACCTCGGGCAAACCATCGTGAACGACTACGGCCGCCCCTATGAGAATGGCCTCAACAACTATTCCGGCGTCAGCGGCTACGCCACCGCGGGACGATTCGCGATCTATCTGCGTGCAGAATTCCAGGGTGCGGCCTCGGCTACGGGCTACTCCGCGGCGCTGGCGCAGCAGCTATCGAATATCGACGGTACGCTCTACTTCATTCCGTCGAGCACATACCCGTATGGCAACACCACCGCGGTCTACAACCAGACCACCATTCCTCAGGGACCCATCTCTACCGCGACCCAGGGACGTTTTCTTGAGGCATATATCTCTTATCAAATCCTGGATCACGTCATTTCTTTCGGTAAGCAGGACCAGTGGCTGGGACCAGCCCAGGGCGCGAGCATGGCGTTCTCCAATAACGCGCAAAACTTCTACGCGCTTGAGATCAACCGCATCGAGCCTTTGCAGGTTCCCGGGCTCTCGATGCTTACCGGGCCGTTCCGCTATGAGTTTCTGGTAGGCGCACTGCGCGGCCACACGGAAATGGCGGATCCGTTATACGAACTCAATCCTTCTTCGGGCGCGAATAATGTCACCAATCCCGGCGACTCCTGGGTGCACGTGGAAAAAGTCAGCCTCCGCCCTTACAAGGATCTGGAATTCGGTTTTGAACGCACCGCCATGTTTGGCGGCGAGGGCCACCAGCCTGTCAACCTGAAGTCGTTTCTACGCAGCTTCTTCAGCATCAGTGCAGGAACCAGCACCCAGAAGGGAAATACGACCGATCCCGGCGCGCGTTTTGGCGCCTTTGACTTTTCCTGGCGGCTGCCTTTCGTGCGCAACTGGCTTACGCTCTACAGCGACTCGGAGGTGCACGACGACATCTCTCCGATCGATGCTCCGCGCCGTGCCGCCGTGCGCCCCGGAATTTATCTCTCCCATGTTCCCGGCATCCCCAGGCTCGACCTGCGCGTAGAAGGCGCTTCGACCGATCCCCCCACTAACCGCAGCGTGGAGGGCAAGTTCATGTACTGGGAAACCATTCAAACGCAGGGTTACACCAACCAGGGGCAGCTCTTCGGAGACTGGATTGGCCGTGAAGACAAGGGCGGCCAGGCCTGGATCACTTATCATCTGAGCGGAAACGAGTGGCTCCAGGTGAGCGTGCGCAACCAGAAAGCGGTCACGAACTTCATCCCCAGCGGCACCACGCTGAACGACTTCGCGGTGCAGGCCGTGAAGCGCATCGGCAAGGACTTCGAGATCGACGGCAAATTTGCCGTCGAGCACTACAAGGTGCCGATTTATGTGACGGGCGAACAGACCGTAACCACCACCAACATTCAGCTCACCTGGTATCCCCAGCGCAAGGTCAGCTTTTAGGCACGATGGTCGTTGCGTAGATCGGCGTGGGCAGGTGCTCAACCTTGATCAGCCGGCCCTTGGCGTCGAAGGTCAATGCCCATTGCATCGGCTGGCGTGGTTCGGCAACGTTGACGAAGCGAACCGTCGACTCGCCGTCTGCACCGACTTCCAACGTAGGTGGAAACGACAAAGCGATATTTGCCTCGGGCGATGGACTCGGCGAGGCCGAAACCTCAAGCCGGGGCTCGGTCAGGGCGGCGAAGCACAGGCTGGTAGAAAGCCAATCGGGCGGCGGGCCTGCCGGTTCCTCTGCGCGAATGCGATTGAATTCCGCTAGGGCGAACAGGTTGACCGGAGCCGGCGAGAAAAGAGAAAAGCCGCGCCGCTCCACGGGAATGGCGCGTACACGGCCCTTGCCGGCGCGTGGAATCGCGGCGGCAAAAAGACTCGCATCGCCAACGCCGCTATCTCCCGCGAAGAGCAGGAACAAGTGACCCGGCAGGGCCTGGCACTCCAGCTCCCGGTAGCGCCATTTTTCCTTGTCGAATTCGATCCCGACAAAGGCGGCAGCATCCCGGATCGCGGGCTGCGTCTTCGTGGCCAGCTCGCGATCACTTTGGCTCATCTCCTCGAGCGGACGGTACACGATGAAGTGACCAATCCCACCCGACGAGGTGTTGGTCGAGAACGGCGTGAAGGTCTTCGCCTGCGGTACGGGCTTCGCCGGGTACGGCATGGTCGAGGATTCTGACGGAACGGGCTTAACCGGATAGGGTGTATCGGGTGCAACCTGGTTCGTTTGCGCGGCACAAAGAGAGCTGAGAATTGTCGTTCCCGCGAATACGAAAGTCAGATTCAAAAGCCGCATACGATCCATACATTCGCTAGACTAACACTCCACGCTAGAGACCCTTGAGAGCCAAGCCGGCGAGCGCGCGCACCCATCGGGGCGATCTCGATACTCCGCCCAGGCAGACACGCCCTTACTGTCTGTTCTTAAGCAGAAACGGATGCGTGAAATCATAACTGACACCGAGTGTGAACCCCTGCGGCTTCAGGTTTCCGTATACCGCCAAGCTCTGCCATCTCTGGTATTCGTAGTCGGCGCGTACCCAGATATCCTGTTTGACCCGGAACTCGATTCCACCCCCCGGAGCCGTGAAGGTTCGCGTATCGTGCGAGTACGTGGGGCTCAACCGAGGGAAGTCGACGCTGCCGTCGCCGATCATACATTTGGCATAGGGACGGACATTTTTCAGGCGGTGCCACATATAGATAAGTCCCATGGCCGCGGTATCATAGCGCACGTTCGGCTGCGAGGAGGATGCACCGAATCTGATTTCCCGGAGCTCTCCCTCCGCGCCCAGATGCCCGTGCAAAATCGAGGGGAGTTTTCCTGGGTAAATGTCGAACCAGCCCGCAAATCCGTACATGCGCCCATGGCCAAGATCGACATCGTAACTTACGGGTCCAACGCCCACCGTAAACGGCCATCCGCTCTTCCGTTCATAGGAGGGAACCACCTGGGAAAATGCGGAAACCGCGACAGACAAAATGCTCACTGCCAGAACCGGGAACGCTACCAGCTTGAAACGCATTCTGCATCTCCTTCGCACGCGCATACCTTCACCCGGCTGGAAGACCGCCGCAAGAGCAGAAACCGGAAACCAGGATCACAACACAAAAGCAGAGATTTCTGCGCGAGATCTACCTTTCAAATCCATTGGACGCACTGCATGAACCGAGGCGTTACTGAAAAAGCGAGTCATCCGTATCTTCGAGACGGCTTTTGATCCTGCACCCGAGCCGCGGCTCGAGCTCTTTCGCAAGCAACCGATTGCGACGTTCACTGCGGCCTAGTCTAAATCATAAAGACCGATAAATGAATCAAGTACTAAACCTCACGGGTTACGGAAGTGGAACCCCGCGAAGCATCGGAGAAGGGGCAAAATCTGGTCCAACAACGAATGATTCAGAAAAGGAACATCTGACGCCAAAGCGGGAAAGATGCCAGCCTGAGTGGCGCTCTGCATCTTCGTCGAACGCGCACACGCTTCCGTTCAACGCCGCGGCGCGAAACCCGCCTCAGCTGCCCAACCAACAAGAACGGAATCGCATCTCACCAGCCAGGGGCCGTGAGTTCACAGAGAGGCGCTTACGAAGGTATTTCTACCTGGATTACCAAAGTAATCATGAACGGTAACGCGTCGGCGGACTGCTTTCTTATTAAGCAACTTAGTTGAGAAAAACATGCTCCGGGCTCTGGTCATGTGTTACGTTTATTTGTGCTGTAAAAATGCCGCGGCGCATCGACTCTGATGTCAGTCCGGCTGCGCTTGAGCCCCGCAAGGGTGCTCACAAACTGACTTTTTATCGTGTTACATTAGCCAATCTGCGGAGGATAAACGCATGCAGAATCGTGTTTTGAAATCTGTGGGCCGGGTTTTAGCTTTGGTGACTGTGGCTGCTTTACCGCTTGCCATGGCGGCTCAAACGACGCCCTCAGGATCGGGAAAAGATTCGAGTAGTGTTCAGCCATCAAGATGGGATATTTTCCTGGGCTACAGCTATCTGGCGCCCAAAGGAACAGTGAATACGGTGCAACCGAATGCCCAGCAGACGCCGGTTTCGGCCTCCTACGACGCAGTCAACTTGGGCGGTCTCTTCAGCGGGGCGTACTTCTTCAACCGTTACGCGGGCGTCCAGGTCGAGCTTGGCGAGCATGATTGGGGCACTCAGTGCTGCAACAGCAACGTCGGAACCCGTGGCGACAACGATGGATTCATCACGCTTGGTGGGGGCCCTATCTTTCGCTATCCTGCAGAAAACTTCACGGTTTTTGCCCACGCGCTGGTGAATGCCGACCGGATCGGTGGGCCATACTTTGAGCCCTACAAGTGGGGTCCTGGTTTGACCGTTGGCGGCGGCATGGATTACGAGACGCCGTGGTTCAATCATCATCTGGGGATCCGCTTGTTCCAGGCCGATTACGAATACATGCACGCCGATTGGGGACTGGTGCCGTACGGCGGCCGCGCCAACATCAACGCAGCGCGCCTCAGCGCAGGCATTGTGCTTCATGAGGGCTCGATCGCTCCACCTCCGCCCACCACTCTGGCCTGCTCCGCAAGTCCTGAATCGGTCTTCCCGGGCGACCCGGTTACGATTTCGGCTGCGGCGGGCGGTCTCAATCCGAAGGATCACGTGATCTACAGCTGGTCCGGCGCGGGAGTCACTGGCAGCGACCCGACCGTCAAGGTAGACACCAGCAACCTGGCGCCGGGCGAGTACACCGTGACGGGCACGGTGAAGCAAGGCAAGCCGGGCAAGGAAGGCCTCAAGCCCTGGGAGACAGCGACCTGCACCGCAGGCCTTACTGTGAAGGCGTTCGAGCCGCCGACCATCAGTTGCTCGGTCAGCCCCACCACGATTGCGCCGGGAGGCACGGCGACTGTGACCTCAGTCGGCGTGAGCCCGCAGAATCTGCCGCTGACCTATAGCTACACGGCCACGGCGGGCACAGTAACGGGAACCGGGACCACGGCGGAGTACTCGTCGGCGGGCGCACCAACCGGTGCCGTAGGCATTACCTGCAACGTGCAGGACAACAAGGGCCACTCGGCCAGCGCCAACACCAGCTTGACGATCACTGCGCCCTTTGTGCCGCCTCCACCGAAGACCTCGGCGCTCTGCACCATCGGCTTCTCGACCGACAAGAAGCGACCTACGCGCGTCGACAACGAGGCCAAGGCCTGCCTGGACCAGGTGGCTCTGGACCTGAAACAGCAGGCTGACGCCAAGGCGGTTGTCGTCGGCGAGCAGACCACGAGCGAGGCGGCCATCACGGCCAAGGAGCAGAAGAGAGCGCTCCACAACAAGCACGCCAAGGTGGATCAGTTCGCGGCGCAACGTGCCGTGAACGCCAAGGACTACCTGGTGACGGAGCAGGGCATCGACGCTTCGCGCATCAGCGTGACCACGGGAACCACCGACGGCCAGACGGTCGAGAACTATCTCGTGCCTTCGGGCGCGACGTTCTCGAGCGACGTCACGGGAACTACGCCGGTCGACGAGACTGCGGTAAAACCGCAGGCGCGCAAGCCGCTGGCGGAGAGGCACCCGATGAAGAAAAAGGCCGCGGCGAAGTAATCGGCGCGTCTGAACAAACCACCCGATGATTCTGCGAACCCTTCCCAGTTAGAGGAAGGGTTCGCAGGGATCAACTTATAACTTGTCCTTCGCAGAAGAATTGTGGCCAGCCGTCATCCTACGACTGGCCTCTTCCTTTTGCGGCTCGACTTATCCCGGAACTTATCGCTCAATCCTTGACCTGAATGCTCGGCACGACGATCGTGAGCGAGGCGGATGAGAGTATATTGGTCCCTAGCCGGGAAGGCAAAGTAGGAATTCCGATTGAGTGCCGCGAGAGGGCATTTTGACACCTCCATCGAATCAACATTCCAAAATAAAGACCACGGCCAAAGCCATATTGCCCAGGCATCTTGTCGCTTTTATAAGCGGATGCAGGTACCGCGGCTACCTGGCGCATGTCAATCACCTTTTTAAGCTTAGGAAATATCGCACGCAATTCGCCAAAGACAACGCAGGAGTGCCGGATTCCACCATCGTTTTACCGGGGGGGTGTCGCATTCAAATTCCCCTGGATGCCGAAGTCCGCGACGCTTTTGAGTATTTTGCATGGAAGGACCCCGGGCCGGTGGAAGAATATCTGGGGTTCATGAGTGTCTCTGCAAATGCCAAGGTCTTGTGGGACGTTGGCGCGTTATTTGGTTTCTTCTCTTTGGCATTCGCACTCAAGGGCGCAGATCGCCGGGCATTGGCCTTCGAGCCCAATCCAGGCTCGCGGGCCAAACTTGAAGAGTGCTTCCGCCTCAATCCAACCGCGAAGGTCGAGGTCTTCGATTTCCCGGTGGGACTACCGGACAAAGTGGTGGAGTTTGCGCGCGGGTTTCATTACACCGCAGTTGTGAAATCGTCCGCCCGGCCACGCGAAGAGATTTTAGAAGACAGAGAAACCGTTACCATCAAGACCATGTCGATTGACGAATTGATCGAGAAAAATTTCACTCCGCCCGACATCATCAAGATTGACGTGGAAGGACACGAGTTCGATGTACTGATGGGGGCGAGAAAGCTGCTGCTTGCGAAGAAGCCTATATTGTGCGTCGAATTGCATCCTGATCTGCTTGCCCTTAGGGGAACCTCCGGTCTCGCCATAGCGGAATACCTTGAGGCCGCCGGATATGTCATTCACGATACCGGTTTGAAGCGCGTAAAGAAGAACTTCTTTAAAGGCCAAACCACCCTTCGTATCGTTGCTGTGTGATGCGAGCCCCGCGTCAGAACGCGCAGCGCCGCGTCACGTAATCGGCTGAGCCGTCACGCAGCCAGGCGTCGAGTTGCGCTGGCTCCTTCAACTGCTGACCACGCACGCGCGGCACAATCACGTACTCGCACGCCACCTGGGGCAGGGCAGTCATGTCGCCCCACAGTTTCTCAAACTGCGCTACCGGATAAATGTCCTCCTGCCCCTTGCCCCATCGTTTCTTCACGTCTTTGAGCGTGATGTAAGTGGGCATGCGAGCGGCCATGGCGCGGACGGCCTCTGCCAGCCGGGCTGGATCGGCCAAATCGGCCCTGCACAGACCAAACACATCGAGAAGCGCATCAATATCGATCCAGAATGTATTCGAGTTGTAATAGGAAAGCTTGAACTCCATCTCTTCTGACGGCAAGGCCATGCCTTCCACCAGGCGCATGCGCCCGTCGATGCGTGCCAGACCACCGCCGCGATCTTCAATGCGGCGCGTTACAACCTCCACGGTCATGGTTGCCTTGCGATCGATATGCCAGCCCAGAATGCCGGGGTCCAGATCGGCTCCCACGGTGTCGACATTGTGAATCATCAAATAGCGAAGATGGGGCTGCGCGTCCAGCAATGTCTTCAGAACCCCGCTGCGAAACAGGTTCGGCACTTCGTACCAGTGGCCCACCGGATGCAGGCATTGCAGCGGCAGATTATCGGTGTAGTTGCTCGCTTCGCCCGACTGCTGCGCCCAGGCGATCAAGGCTGTATGCACACTGTCTCGCACCTTCTGCGCCTGGGTATCGAGCATTTGTTGCGGCGTGTCCTCCCAGGCAAACCGCAGGTCCCGCACCGTCGGCACCAGGCGCAATCCCACGCTTTGTCCGGGCGAAAGATGCAGCGGCCCGTCGTACCCGTAACCGCCTTCGCTGCGCAGCAGCCGGTCGATAGGCTCGTGGGTCAGATAGCTCGTCGTGATCACATGCGGCACCGGACGCCCGAAGACACGGCTGGTATGCCGGCTCTTCGCCAGGTGCACTTCGAGAAAAGTGCGATGCACGCCCGCGAGGCGGCAGAAAGGGCTGAGCGCCTTCACCACGCCCGCACCGCGCGTCCAGCGGCTGCCGGCGCCGCCGCTCAGGGTTACGACTGCCACCGCTCCCGATGCGATGGCCTCCTCGCCGATGGAGCGCAGCCGTTCGTCTGCTTCGTGCCTTGCGTCATGGAGCTGGTCTGCTTCTGCGTCTTCGATCTGAACCGACGCCGGAATCCGGTTTTGTGCAAGTCCGATGTGGCCGGCGCGCAGTTCCGCCTGGATGCGTTCGTGCTGAATCGAATCGAAGCCATTCCGCGCCAGCAACGAATCCAGCGAATCGCCGTGTTCCTCGCCTTGATTGCCGTGCGGCAGAAGCCGCTCCAGAAGGCCTCGGGTTCGGCCGAGCGCACCCGGAACGTCTCGGCAGAGATAACTGAAGCGCTCCAGGTCCGATCGCTCGCAGGCTGAGAGCGTGAGCTGGTCCCTGCGCAGCATGGCCGGCAGCACAATGTTGTAGTAGCCATCGGGCAAGGTTGCGGCAGAGCCCGAATCGAGCTCTGCAAACGTGCCGCGTTCGTTGATGGAGAAGTCGTACACCACCGGCTCCATGGCGAAGGCCACGCCGCCGGAAAGCTTCCTGCTCACGTCGCGCATCAGGGCGCCAAGGCGGATTTGTGCTTCTGCCTTGCGATTGGGATCGAAGATGAAGCCCATGCCCCCGCCCGACATGCCCCCCAGCATCCAGAATCCCCAGAACGCCTTGCCGAAGATTGCGCTTACCTCGCGAATCAGTGTCTCCGTGTAGAGGTTGCTGGCCCAGGGAATCATGGTCTGGATCGGTCCCTCGAAGTTGCGTTGCG
>Ga0302320_10000891_pt1 | contig 71153 bp, 49 predicted proteins | sample Bog_T0_3_FD_202130 | JGI IMG/M metagenome (GOLD analysis project Ga0302320, IMG submission 202130) | Peat permafrost microbial communities from Stordalen Mire near Abisko, Sweden - Bog_T0_3 | ecosystem: Environmental > Terrestrial > Soil > Wetlands > Peat | place: Sweden: Abisko, Stordalen Mire... | reverse complement strand
TGAGGGCTGCGAGATTGTCTGCCTGGCCAACGGCTGCACCGATCGGACGGCGGCTGTGGCGGAAAAGGCCTTCGCAGCGATGAAGGCAGGCCATTCGCCGCAGGGCAGGCCGCACGCGCGCGTTGTGGAATTCGCCGTCCGGGGCCGGAATAATGCCTGGAACCGGTTTGTCCACGAGATCTCGGCCCGCGGAGCCCGGTACATCTGCGTGATGGACGCGGACATCGTGTTCAACCGGCCGGATACGCTGCAACTGGTCCTGGGGGAGCTGGAGCGAAACCCGCGCCTGGGCTGCGCCTCGGACTGGCCCGTCAAGAGCATCGCCGGGAACGCCCGGCCCTCGATTCGAGAGCGGCTTTCCATGGCGACGTCGGAAATGACCGACTCGATCCCGGGCCGGATGAACGGAATGCTGTACTGCATGCGCGCCGGGATCGCGCGCAACCTTTACCTCCCGCGCGATGTTCTCGCCAATGACGACGGCTTCTTCAAGGCCGCGATCTGCACCGATTTTTTCCGCGCGCCGGTCGATCCGGGCAAGGTGGTCTCCGTGCGGGGGGCGACTCACCTTTACGAGCCCTATTTGTCCGTGCGCGAGGTGCTGAACAACCAGAAACGCCAGATGATCGGGCAGGCCACGGTCCACGTGATCATCGAGTATCTGCGCACCCTGCCGGAGGCGGACCGCGCCCATCTCGCCGACACCCTTCGGCGCCTGGAGGAGCTCGATCCCGACTGGCTGAAGAAACGGATCGATGCGCACGTCGTCCGGACGCGCCACTTCTGGCGGCTCTTTCCGGGCATCCTCGGATTCCGATGGCGGCGGGTGGCGCGGATGCGCGGCATGCGCCGGCTGACGCACCTGCCGGCGGCCGCGGCCGGATTTGTGGTGACCCTGGTCGCGTGCTGGCAGGCAGCGCGGTTCCTGCGCGGCGGCGTGACAACCTACTGGCCGAAGGCCGCTCGGCAGGCAATCGGAGCCGGGGAACTGGGATGAGGCCGGCGCACGCATTAGCCCTCGTGTTGATTCCGTTCTTGACCGTGGCCGGAGCCGTCGCGGCGACGTGGTTTCAGCGGGTCCGGGACATTTTTTTCTTCCTCATGGTGAGCGTGGCCGTGTTCGCGGAACGGCTCGACGTCAACTTTTTCAGCCAGGCGTGGTATCGGGGGACGACGCGCGGCGTGCAGGTGACGCTCCTTGAGATCCTCGCATTCGGCCTGCTCATCGGCTGCTGGATAGGCCGCAGGGGAGGGGAACGGCGCTGGTTCTGGCCCGCCAGCCTCGGATTGATGCTGGCCTACACGGCCTACGCCGCCCTGTCCGTCCTGGTTTCGGAACCGAGGATTTTCGGGGTTTTCGAGCTCTCCAAGATGGCGGCCGGCATCCTCGTCTTTCTGGCGGCGGCTGCCTATGTGCGGGGAAAACGCGAGTGGACCCTGCTGCTGGTCGCGCTGGGATGCGCGGTCGGATTCGAGGGACTGTGGGCGGTGAAACAGCATTTCCTTACGAAGGTCGACCGGGTGCAGGGCACCCTTGATCACGCCAACAGCCTGTCGATGTATTTCTGCCTCACCGTTCCGCCGCTCGTCGCAGCCGCCTTCGCGGGCTGGTCGCGTGCGCTGCGGTGGTTCTGCGCCGCCGCCTCGGGATTGGGGGCCGTTGGCGTTGTCATGACCGTCTCCCGCGCCGGGATTCCCGTCTTCGCCGCGGTGGTCCTGGGCGCCGCCCTGGCCTCCGCTTCCTGGCGCCTGAACGCGCGCGAACTGGTGGTGCGGGCGGTCCTCGTCGCCTGTGTCGCGGCCCTTGTGGCCGGCGCATGGACCCAGGTGGCGCGACGCTACGCGGACGTGACGATGGAGGAGGAATACTTCGATCCGACGGTCGACGGCCGCGGCATTTACCTGCGCCTGGCCGGAATGATCGCGGAAGAGCATTTCTTTGGCGTCGGCCTCAACAACTGGTCGTATCAAGTCAGCCGCACCTACGGGGCGAGGCTCGGCTTCCGGTTCGTGGATTACGACTATCTGGTGTCGACCTATGGCACCTCCGATGACGTGCTTTATGCGGACTCCTACCTGGCGGCTCCTGCGCACAATCTCGCGGCGCTGACCCTCGGCGAACTCGGCGTGCCCGGGCTCGTCCTCTTCGGGCTGCTCTGGCTGCGATGGTTCGGGATGGGCGCCGCATTCCTCCCCATGCCGCGCAGGGAGCCCATGCGGGTGATGGGAGTCGGCCTGTTATTCGGCGTGTGCGGCATCTTCGGCCAGAGCCTTACCGAGTGGGTCTACCGGCAGACACCGATTTACCTCACGTTTTGCATCATGCTGGGCACGCTCGCGAGCCTTGCGGCGGCCCGACGCCGCAGCCGGAAGGAAAAATCCTCGCTTTCGGACGAAGCGGGCGCGGTGCGGCTCGGGCTGCCCGTCGCGGAGAGGATGTAGCGCGATGCGCGTCGCCCATATCCTGCGCAAGTACGATCCCTCGGAATGGGGCGGCACCGAGACAGCGATCGAACGTCTGGCGGCGGAGTTGGCCGGCCAGGGAGTCGAATCGGTCGTTTGCGCGCCAAGGCTGGCGCAGGCTTCAACGGAGGCGGATCCGCTGGCGGCGGCCGGATGCGTCGTGAGAAGGTTCCGCGCCTTCGTGTCCGTGTGGGGCTTGCCGGACGAGCAAAAACGGCAGATGGTCGCCGTGGGAGGCAACCTGCTGTCATTTGAGCTCATGGCTTTCCTATGGCGCGAGACGGGCCTGGACGTGATTCATTCGCACGCCCTGGGTCGGCTGGGCGCCATAGGGCGCGCGGTGGCGCGCGGACGCCGGCTGCCCTTTGTGCTCAGCATTCACGGCGGCGCCTACGATCTGCCCGTCCCTGTGCGCCAGAGACTGAACCGGCTGGCTGCCGGCGGATGCGACTGGGGCAGGCCGCTGGGCCTGCTGCTTCGCGCAAGACACCTGATCGGGGACGCCGACGCCATAGTCACGTGCAACCCGCGCGAGGCGGAACTGATCCGCCGGCGCCATCCCGGCCTGCGGGTCTTCGTGCAGCCGCACGGCGTCCCCTTGGCGATCTTCTCCCGGGACCGACGGGCGGCGGCGCGGGACGCGTTCCCGGTGCTGAAGGACCGTGCCGTGCTGCTGCAGCCTGGAAGGATCGATCCGGTCAAGAATCAGGATTGGCTGGTTGCCCAGGCCGCGGAACTCGCGAGAAGGCATCCGCAAATCCTGCTGGTTTTGGCTGGCGCATGCACGAACCGGGAATATGGCGAGGCGCTGCAGGCCCGCATCGATGCCGAGGGCTTGCGCGGGCACGTGCTGCTGGCGGGCGCGCTGCCGCCCGGCGATGCCCGCCTGATCGGACTGTTCCAGGAGGCGCAGGCGGTGATCCTGCCCTCCATCTCCGAGACGTTCGGGCTGGTCATCCTGGAGAGCTGGGCGGCCGGAACGCCGGTGATCTCGAGCCGGACCTCGGGTGCGAGGGCGCTCGTGCGGGATGGAGTGAACGGGTTTCTTTTCGATCTCGACCGGCCGGCGACATTTCACGCGGCCGTCGACCAGATTCTGGCGCAGCCCGGGAAGCGCCTGCAATGGGGGGCGGCCGGACTTGCCGCGGTCGCGGCTGAATTCGACTCCGCGCAACTGGCGGGCCGCATGAGAATGCTCTACGAAAACCTTATCGAGGAAAAAAATGCACACCGTCATCCTGCGCGACGATGACACCTGCGCGTCGACGCCGCCCGCCTGCCTCGAACGGCTATACCGCCCCTTCCTGTCCCGCGGCATGCCGGTCAACCTGGCCGTGATCCCCGAGGTGCGCACGGACGTGCGCACGCCCGACGGCCGCCTCGAGGGGTTTCTCACCTCGGGCGTCGTTCCCGGCCGCCCGCTGGCGCCCATTGGCGGGAACCCGGAGCTGGTGAACTACCTGAGGACGGAGCCCGGATATCGCCTAGTCCAGCACGGCTGTCATCACGACTATTTCGAATTCGGCGGATCCGATCGCGCGGAGCTGGCGCGGCGGCTCGACCGCGGCGCGGAGTGCCTGCGCGAGGCGGGTTTCGCGCGTCCCGCGGCGTTTGTGGCGCCGCATGACCGGTTGTCCCGCGCGGCATTCCTCGAGGTGGCCGCGCGTTTCAGCGTGATTTCCACGGGCTGGTTCGAGGCTGGGCGCCTGCCGCTTCGCTGGTGGCCGGCCTATGGCTTGAAGAAATTGCTTCGGCGGCCTCATTGGAGGGCGGGCCGGACGCGGTTGCTCAGCCACCCCGGCTGCCTCCTATCATTTCACAAGCCGTATGCCGGCATGCTCGAGTCAGTCCGGCGCGCGGTCGAAAGTCGCGCGCTGACCGTGCTCGTCACGCATTGGTGGGAATATTACCGCGGCGGATCGCCCGACGAGGAGTTCATCGGCGTGCTGCACGAGGTGTCCGGCTGGCTCTCGAGCCGGCCGGACATCCGGGTTGCTTCGTTTGACGACCTCGCCGGCGGCGCGGCTGGGTGATTGACCCGAAAGGCGTGCTCGGCCTGCCCGGCCATCAGCTCGTAAACGTGCGGGATCTCGGTGATCCCGGGTGGCACGGGCGTGTAGTTGGTGAGAAGGCTCGCGTAGCTGTGCGGTGCGTCGGGGTGATAGCCGTGCATCGCGCGGATGGGGCGTTCGCCCATGTGACTGGGAACGATCAGGACACCCTCTTCGACCAGGAAAATGAGTTCGCCGAAATAGCGGTCGGGGAACAGGGTGCCGAGTTCGGCGAGTTCCGAATCGGGCATGATCCGCCCCTCGGCGACGCTGCCCAGGAGTTCCGTCACGAGCCGGCGCGCGCGGTCGTTGAAGAACCAAAACCTGGCCATCGTGGAATCGTAGACCACGGCGTAGTCCGCGCCCATGCGCAGACCGAGCGGGTCAATCCGGGCGCGCAGGTCGAGGAGCCGGTCGCAATTCGCCATGCCGTGGTCGCTGAAGATCGTAAGGCGCACCTCCGAGTAGTGTTCGCGCGCGCGAGCCATCAGCTCGGCAAGCCAGGGTTCGTAGGCGTCGAGTTTTGCGGGGACCTCGGGCGAGGTGTTGCCCACGCGGTGGAGCACGCCGTCCAGGTCGGGCCAGTAGAGAAACGCGAAATCGATCCGCTCGCGGCCGATGTCGGCAAGCAGCCGGTCAAGGTTCTGCCGCTCGCCTAGCGTGGGATCGCTCACATGGTAGGGAATGCCGCCGCTTTGGAGATGATCGAAGATGTTCGGCCCGGCGTTCAACCCGCCGGGCTGCAGGGGGTTCTTCTTTTCCGAAAAATCGAACAGCGAGATGTACTTGAACGGAATGTTGTAGAGATCGAAATAGCCCCGAAATTTAAGGTGAATCTTGAGGGCGCGGGAGAGCCGGTGCCGGAAGAAGCGCCTGCCGGTCAGGGCGCGCGGCAGCCAGCGGAGGTGCCGGAGGCTGCGAAACGGCGAGCGGGGGGGATCGTAGACGAAGTAGCACCAGTTGCGGTGCCCGACCGGCCAGCGGCCCGAGAGGATTGAGGGAATGCAGGCGGAGCTGTAACCGAAGACCGAGCGGAGCTTGCGGCGCTCGGGGGCCAGGTTCCTGGCAAAGGGGCGGTCCCTGACGATCTCCCAGCCGCAGGCGTCGACGAACACGAACAGGGCGAGAAAAGGCTTCATGAAAGGCCGAATTCTACCCGATTATGCGCACAGAGGCGGAATCCAGAAGGGCGGGATCCCGCTGTGCGTCAAACTCGCGCGCGCCATCCGGGTTCATGCGGGCCTCGGTCAGCACGAGGAAAGCCTGGTCGTCGGTCATTTCCGCGGCGCCGCGGAAACGGTTCAGCTCACGGGCCAGCTGGTCGCGCAGCCCTCCGGCGGTGTGGCCGGCGAATGCGTTCTCACCCAGCCACTTCGTCAAGTGGCGCTGGCCAAACAGCCTTCCCGCCGGGTTGCGGGTGTCCGTGAGGCCATCGGTATACAAAAGAAGGGTGGCGGGTTCGCCCAGAACGGCGGTGGCGGGACTGTAAACGGTGTCCGGCAGGACGCCGATCGGAATCCCCTTCGTCGGCAGGGCTTGAACCGCGTGCAGGCCTGCGGGCACGTAAAGCAGCGGACAGTGGCCGGCGCTCGCGGCCGTGATTTGCCGGGTCTGCAGATCGACGTGCACGACCTGGGCCGTGATGAACATGTTGACCGCGGAAAGTTCGGCATAAAGGAGCCTGTTCAGGCCGCTGAGGATCTTGGCCGGATCGTTGGTGCGCGCGGCCAGGCCGCGCAGCATCCCCCGCATGGTCGCGGCGAACAACGCCGCCGGCACCCCCTTTCCCATCACGTCGGCGACCATCAGGACGAGCGATTGGACGTCGACCGCGAGGGCATCGTAAAAGTCTCCGCCGACCTCGCGCGCGCTCTGCCAGCCTCCCGCCAGGCCGAACCTCTCGAGCTGCGGGAGCGTGCGCGGCAGCAGCAGATGCTGGATTTCCTGCGCGATCTCGAGCTCGCGCGCGAACACGTGGCGTCGCACCTCGTCCCTGTGATGGCGGAGGTTGACGTTTTGGATCGCCAGAAACTCGGCGAAGATGCGCACCACCTCCTCCTGGAGCTTTCCGAGGGGAAAGTCCCCGCCGCGCCGGCCGACCGCGATTGTGCCGACCAACACGCCGCCAAACACCAGGGGGCACACAAGTCCGGTGGCCCCGGGTCCGACGGCGCGCAGCGGCTCGGAGCGGTCGCGCCCTTCCCTCAGGTCGAACCTCGCCGCGGTCTGGCTCGCCGCCACGGCGGCTTCGATTCCGCGTGGAGCCTCGCCCGGGAGCGGAAGGTTGAGGGCCTCCGCCACCAGCTCGGACTCGGAGGCGGCCGCGACAACGAGCTGCTTGCCGTCGACTGAAAGCAGGCGAAGAACGCACCAGTCCGCTGTCGTGAGATGGAAAAGATCGACGAGAAGGCGCTTTCCAAAGTCGTCAGCCAGGACGTCGCTGCGTCCGAGTTCGGCGCAGCAGCGGAAGATGGCGGAAAGCGTGTCGGAGCGAAACAGGAGCTCGCCGGCCATGCTCGCCCGGGCGCTCTTTGATTCGGACAGCTGGCGCTGGCTCTCCTCCAGGGAAAGGGCGCCCGGCATTCCGGGTTCCCGCTCCTTTGCGGTTGCCTGGATGGCCCGACGGCGCTTGCGCATGATCAGGGTGTTTTCCGCCGCGCCGCGGACATAGCGAACCTCGTCCATCACAGATTTGATGAGGTAGAGCCCGCGGCCGCGCTCCTTTTGCGGAGGCGGCAGGACAATGCGTTCCGGCAGAACGAAGCCGGCCGTGTGGTCGGTCATCCGCAGTTCGATCTGATCGGGCGTGAAAAGCGCCTCGGCGACGGGCTTCAGCGCCCGGGCGGGGCCCTCGGCATACGCGATCGCGTTGTTTCCGGCTTCGGCGACGCAGAGCTCGAAGGAGAAGAGCTCCTTTTCAGGCACGCCCTGTTCGCCAAGAAACTTGCGGATCGCCTCCGCCGCGGTCCGGACGGACTGCGGATCGGGGGAGAAGGGGACGCGCAGGGCGGCGGGTTGCGCCGGCTGGGCCTGGGCGGCGGCCATGGGGTCAGCGCTGGACGATCTCAAAAAGCTGCTGCATTTGGGTGAGTTCGAGCAATTGCTGGACTTCCGGCCGCGGGTTGAGCAGCCGCAGGACAACGCCCTGGCATTGGGCCGTGGCGCGATACAGCGCAAACAGGGCGCCGAGTCCGCTGCTGTCGACAAAACGGGTCTGTGAGAGGTCGATCTCGATGACCGACGGCGAATTGGGCAGCACGGCGCGAACCTCGTCCCGGAAATGGGCCGAATTAACGGCAGTCAGCTCCGGGATATCGGAGATGCTCAGGCATTTGCCCTGGTTTTCTATTTTCATGGTAGTTGTTCCGACGCCCAGGCCCGCGGATTCGATTCCGGCGCGGGCCAAGCCGCGATCCGGTGCAGCGGCGAAACGGCCTTGTGAGCCGGAATTCTTATGGCGTTATCGGGCGCCCCGATCGGAGACGAGAGGGAACACAGGAGAAACGGATCCGGCACACGCAGCGACGAGTCCGACACCCAGTTGGACAGGCTGCTGCCCCAGGCCAGCGAGGAGGCGACCGCCGTCATCGGGCCCACGAACGTGTCGGGTCCGACCCAACTGTGGGCGACCCGGGCATCGGCCTCGACGACGCACCGATCCTCGACAATCGCATCCGGGCCGATGATCGCACCGGGCTCAATGAAGGTCTGGTCGCCGACCCAGCAGGGCGCGATCAATTCCGCCTTGGGTGAGACGTGGGCGCGGCATCCGACCCAGATGCCGGGGCGGATCTCGCTCACGCGGACGCGCGCGGGTGTGACGGCGCGCGGCATCCAGGCGAGCAGGGCCGCGAACCAGCTCGCATAACTCTCAAACAGGGGATGGTCCGGGCGGCCGGGCAGATGGTCCATTAGGATAATGTCGGAGGGCTCGGGAAGCCACCCTGCTTCGCCGACCGGCCGATGGCGGGCGGCGGCCTCGCCGGGCGTCGGCTCGATGCCGCCGGCAATCACCTCGATCTGCACTCCCCATTGGCCGCCGTCGCCGAGCGCCGCCTGCACTTGCTCCGGACGGTCCGAAACGATGAGCTGCACGCGATTTGCGCCGAGGCCGGCCACGTGTTCCACCCAATGGCTTGCGAAGCATCCCCCGAATACGGGAGCGACGGCAAGCGGGCCGGTTTCCGCCAGCTGCGGCACGGCCGGCCGTATCGAAGGGCAGATGAGCAGCGTTTTCATCAATAGGCGCCGGATCCGTTCACAATTGCCCGCGGGGTGCGCGCAAGGATTTGCATGTCCTGCAGAAGGCTCTGGCTTTCGATGTAGCAGACATCCAGCCGCACCTGGCCCGGAAAATCGATCTCCGCCCGGCCGCTGACCTGCCAGGTGCAGGTGATGCCGGGCTTGACGAGCAGGCGTCGGCGGTCGGCAAGGGAATAGAGCGCCACCTCCCGCGGCACGGGCGGGCGCGGTCCGACGAGCGACATGTTGCCGATGAGGACATTGCAGAACTGCGGCAGCTCATCCAGCGAGAATCTCCTCAGCCAGCGGCCCGTGCGCGTGACGCGCGGATCGTCCTTGATCTTGAAAGTTACGCCGGCCCCGTGCTGGTTTGCCGCGAGCAGCGCGCCAAGATTTTGCTCGGCGTCCGGCCGCATCGAACGGAATTTGAACATCTTGAAGGGGCGGCCGAAGCGGCCCACCCGAGTCTGCGCGAAGAGCACCGGGCCGCCGTCGAGCCGGATGAGCACCGCGATCGGTATCATGAGCGGGCTCAGGACGAGCAGTGCGGCAAGGCTGCCGAGCACGTCCGTGCCGCGCTTCATGACATCGGCGCTTTCGACGAACCAACGCCATGCAAGGCGGCGCACCGTGAATCGCGCCTTCATCCGTTGCAGGCCCATTCGGCTCTGAAACGTCGAGAAGTGGCCGAGCAGGCGGGGATTGATGGGGACGGGATGATCGGTACTCATGCGGTGGCTTCCTGAAGTTTGGCGCGTTCGGCCGGTCTTTCCGCCTTCGCGACCCGGGTGAAAAGGCCTTCGAGGCCGTCGATGTATGAGGCGAAATTGAAGCGCTCGTCGACGAGAGCCCGGCCGTTTTCGCCGAGGCTGCGGGCGAGGGTCTTGTCGCGCAGAAGAGCATCCAACCGGGCGGCAAACGCCGAGCGGTCCATCCACGGCACCAGGAAGCCATTGACGCCGTCGAGGAGCCATTCACGGATTCCTCCCGCGTCAAAGGCAACGACCGGCAGCCCGCACCGCATTGCCTCAATGCCGGCGGCTCCGAATGGTTCGGGCCAAAGCGAGCTCATCACGGCCATGGACGCGTCGGCATAGGCGCCGGCGAGGCGGGATTGCGCGACAAAGCCGGCGAACCGCACCCGGCTTTGCAGGCCGAGGCGCGCGCTGAGCCGTTCGCAGGCCGCACGCTGGCTTCCGTCCCCCAGGATCACGCACTCGAAGGGCGCTGTCACCCGGGCGAGCGACTCCAGGAGAACATCGACACCCTTGCCGCGAACGATCTGGCCGGAGTAGACGATGAGATTGCGCTCGCTGAAAGAAGGAAGTCCCGCGGATTGGGCCGGCCGGGGCACCGGCGGATGAATCTCGATCCGATCGGCCGCAAAGCCGTTCCGAAGCAGCTCGTCGCGCATGTAGGCGGAGGCGACTATCAGCCGATTGAGGCGCTTGTTCAGGTCGATTTCACGGCGTTTCGCCCGATAGCTGACCCAGCGGATCGGCAGTATGGAGCCGGTGTCGCGGGCCACGGAGGCTCCGCACGGGAAGATGCAATAGGCGGACGCCGCGCGCATGCAGACGTGGCGGCTGAAGTAATTGTATTTGTAGCCGCGCATGCAGTACAGGTCGTGATCGTGGACCATGCGGACGGCCGGACGGCCGCAGGAGAGAATGGATTGAAGCACGGCTGCATCGGAGAACTTGTGCAGGAAAACGGCATCGGGCCGGAACTGCGCAAGCGCCTGGGCCAGGACCGCGGCGCCGTCGGTTGCCAACGCCGGGAAACGGGTCGGGAAAACCTCATTCCATCCGCCTTCGCCGCGATTCGCGCCCATGCCGTGCATGAGACCCACCGAGTGGCCGCGCCGTCGCAGCTCCTCCGCCGTCGCCAGGATATTCGCCTCCGCTCCGCCGAGGGCGCCAATCCGGTCATGAACAAAAAGCAATCGCATGGGTGGAATGAAACAGGTTGGTCGGGCGGTGAGAAAGGGGCGTTAGCCTGCATCCATCACAAATCCCGAAGAATCTTCCCCAATCTCGTCGGCGCAAAGGTCCTCTGGCTCCCTACGCTGTGCTTCCAGCACAGCTCGGTCGCCTTCGGTCCTTTTCGCTCCACGATATTGGGCAATCTTCATCGGTTTTGTGATGGATGCAGGCTAGGCCGCCCTCTTATAGTCATCTGCTGGCGATTGTGGTTCGGGAGGTGTACACCCTAATCGGTCCCTCATGCGCTCCGGGCTGCCTGGAACGACCGGATCGCCACCGGCTGGCAGACCGCCTTCAGGCGGCTTGAAGTCCATGCGGGGCGGAGCGACTCGCCGGGCGGGGAGTCGGATGGGAAATCCGGGCAGGCCTTGGCGATTTGCGAGCGGAGAGTCTTCCGGGCCCGCGCAATCCGGCTTTTCACAGTGCCAATGCTGATGCCAAGCTTCCGGGCTATTTCGTTGTACGAGCAGTCGAGGACGCTTCGTTGCATGAGGATCTCGCGCCGGTTTGGGCCGAGGCGCTCCATGCACGCGGCGACCAGCTCCGAGATCTCGCCGGTCTCGGCCTCCTGCGCCGGACTTGGAGCGCTGCTGGCGACCAGGCTTGCGTAGGTCGCCGGGTTGTCGTCGCTGAATGCGCTGTCGAAGGACGAGGTTGAGTGCCTTTGGCGGCGGAAGGCATGCCAATAGCGATTTCGGGAGAGATTGAGGGCGATCCGGTGCAGCCAGGTGACCAGGGCGGAGTCGCCGCGGAAGCCGTCGAGGCCGCGGTAGGCGCGAATGAAGGTGTCCTGGGCGATTTCCTCGGCGTCGGCCCGGTTTCGAATGACGGAAAAAGCTATGGCAAACATCCTTTCCCGGTAACGCTCGATGATCTCGTCGAAGGCGCCATCGTCTCCGCCCTTGAAGCGATCCACCAGCGCGGCGTCGTGCAGCGCCTCCAGGCCGGCGGTCGTCCTGCTGTTGCTGCCGCCTTTGGCCCGGCTCGCCGGCTTGGCGCAGGCTGAGTGGTGAATGGCTACCATGCTCCATACTACTCCGGGCGGGCCATCGCGGATATGGGGTGTTGGCCTAAGCCGGAACTATGCATTTCATCGAGCCGATCTTGCCCAATCTGCTGGACGCCTCCGGCTTGGGTCGCACACTCGACATACCTTTGGGTATGCCTCGGTGCGCCCCAGCCCGATCCCTCTCAGCATCTTGGGCAATCTCAACTCGCGAACTGCATACTCCCGGCTAACGAATGCCTGCAACCGACCGGCCGGCGGCCCCCCAGGTTGCGCGGCCGCCAACCAGCGAGAACCCCATTCCATCGAGTGTGGCGCCTTCGAGATCGACGGCGCTGGCCGGCACCGCAAGGCGGATCCACCGGCCTGCGGTCGGCAGCGGTCCCGCGGGGTAACGCCCGGCCGATCCGTTCCTTCCGTAGGTGATCGTGTTGGCTCCCCAATACGCGCGGTGTTCGCGGGAGGAACCGGCGTTCCAGGTGAGCATGATTTCCGTGGGAGGATGGACCGGATCGGGACGGACCCACGCAAAGAGAATGTCGCCGGAACCGATGGCAAGCATGTCCGTGGCGCCGGTGAAACCGTGTTCGTGCAGGCCGGACGCGATGTTCGACTGGTGCGTAGCGGCGGAGGAGAGGGGCGCCGGGTGATCAAAGGACCAGGACCAGCCGTCGCCGCCGCTCGAGCCGGCCGTTGCGCCAGCGGGCAAGGCGCCGGCCACCCAATTCACCAGGGGACTGTTGGCCACGAAGGAACTCGAGCCAAACGAGCGGCGGCCATCCGGCCATTCGGCCTCGACCTCGACCCATTGGGCGCCGTTGTTTCTCGGTGCAATGGCATATGTCGGACCGAAAGCCGGCTCCTGGTCGCGGGCCTCCCACACGATGCGGGCGCCGGCCAGATCCTGGCCCGGCACGGTTATGCCCAGCGTGACGGTTGCTCCGAGCGGCACCACCGTCGCGGGCACGACAATCCGGGCCGCGGCGGACCTCCACGCACCGGCGGCGCCCGCCGTCCGGGCGGCGAGAAAGCCGCAGGCCAGGAGGCTGCGCGCCTGATTCACCGCGATGAATTCGGTCGTCACGTTGTACGCGTCGCTCCAGCGGTCGTAAAAGGGATAGGGTCCTGTGCGGGCGTTGTCGTCGGGATAGGTGGCGTCGCGAAGCTCGGAACCATAGTTCGCCAGATACTGGAACGCGGCCTGGATGTTGCCTATGGGAATGCCCGAGGGCGGAAGCACACGACGGCCGTTCTGGGCAAACTGGTCGACGACCTCGCGCTGGCGCCTGCGTCCAAGGCCGGCGAGGTAGGCGACGTTGACCGGGTTGCAGCCGCCCTCGTAGTTCATCGCACCGACCAGGGCGTCGATATAGGCGGCCTTTGGCTCAATCTGATAGGCGACAGCCATGTCGGAAGCCTGGTCGAGGGAGAAATACCATCCCGCGCCGCCCACGGCCTTGGTCTGCGGCGGGAACGGTGTGTCATAGGCGTTCTTTCGCGACCAATCGAGCGCATCGTCCCCCGCGGCGACGACCTGGCCCTCGCAGAGCGCCAGATAGCCGGCATCCAGCGCGCCCGCCGGTTGACGGCCGCTGCGGGCCGCGAAGGCGTAGCTGCGAATCGCGTTGCCCCAGGATTCGGACATGCGCCACCAGCCCCAGCGAAAGGTCGCCGGGTCAGCGGGATTGGGTAGCCACGCAAAGAGCTTTTCCCGGTACTGCGCCTCGCCGGTTGCAAGGAAGAGTTCGCACGCGGCCCAAGCAAGTTCGTCGTCGTGCGTGTAATGGTCGCCGTAGAAGGTGATCTTCTGGTAGGCGCCGCCCTTGCCGTATCTTGCGATTGCATCCATAAGGAAGGCCCAGCCCATGCGCGCCTGCCTCAGGTACGTCGCCGCCGCGTCCGGATAGTGCAGCCTGAACTGGGGCGAGGAGGAGCACTGCGCGAGCGCCGCGACCGCGGCGGCGGTGGCCGAGGTGTTCTTCGGCCAGACCACCTGGGGATCGCCGTGGTCCGGCGGAACGTTCGACTCGTATTCGCGGTTTTCCGGATAGACCAGGAAATAGAATCCACCGTCGGCGTCCTGGAGCTTTGCGATGTAGTCGGCCTCCCACTTGGCCTCCTGGAGGACATCGCTGACACCGTCCCCGCTTTCGGGAATGCCGAGATTGTCGAGCTGCGCAATTCCCGGGATCGAATCCACCGAAAAGATGAGATAATGGATCAATTCGGCGCTGTTGATGGTGTATTTGCTGTAGTCGCCGGCGTCATGATGGCCGCCGGAAACATCGACAGGGCCCCGGTTGATGAAGGGATACAGCTGGCTGGCTTCGCTCGTCAGCGGCGGCGCAATCTGCGGAGAATGGTCCGCGCCGGGGACGCCTCCGTAGCCGGCGATCGTTGCCCAGGTGAAGGCAAACTGGTGATCCGACTGCACGGGAACCTGCGCCGGGGCGTCATGGCACGCTTCGTGGACGAATCGCGTGAACGGGAGTTCATTGGCGGCGCCGCAACGCTGGTGGTACAAGCCGAGGGCATATGTGCGGGCAAAGCCCATCGCGATTCCATCGTTCACAAGGAATGGCGCGGAGGCGCCGAGCCCCGGCACCTGCAGCTGGTACTCACCGGGTGTCGTCAAGTCGCTGAAATCGGCCACGAGCACCCGCTGGTAGGGCGCCGGCGTTGTCCGGTAGCCGACATCGCGGCGCTGGGTGAGGTTTCCCCGGTAGACCGGAACGCCTGTCCGGGCGTCGATCAGGACGAACCCCGACGACGCCGGGATTTCCATCTCTCCTCCATCGCCGAGATAATAGCCGATCATGGCCTTTTTGGGCAGCGACGGAACGTAACCCTCCTGATTGACGTGAATGGCTGGACTGTAGCGGCGCGGGCCGGTGCTGGCCGAGACCGTGAGCGGCGGCCCGCCCGGCAGATCGGCTGGACATCGGACCTCGACGATTTGGGAAGGTCTGTCCGTGCCGATCGGTGCAGCGAGGCAGAAGTAGAATTGCGTCGCGACCCTAAGGTCGCGCCTCGCAAGGGGGGCGTAGACCACCCGCCGCCTGGTCCAGGCCGCAACCACCGCGATCGGGCGACCGCCAACGGTGACCTGAACGACGGGCGGCCCGGGCGACGGCCATGCGGCCTGCCGCTCCTTCGTGGAAATCCGGGTGAGTTCGAGGATCGACGGCGACAGGACCTGCAGCGAGCAGTCCCCGACGGCGGGCAGGCTCAGTGAACGGGTGTCCACCTCCGAGCGCAATTGCGCGCGAAGGGCCGTCGCGGAGTGAAATGCGCATGCGACGCAGCAGGCTAATAGGAGGCGAGTCGGCACGTCGCTTCATCTTAACCCCCGCAAACCGCCGAAGCCATGGGGTGCTCACCCCCTAGTCTGGTGTCTGCGAAACACTAGAGGCTATCCGGAAACTGACAATGGCCTCTGGCAGTATTCGGATAGCCTCTAGACCGGGCTCCGGGAGCGGCGGCGTGGTTCGGCTGGAAAAGGGATACGGCTCGTCGTGCGCATTGTCGCGGGGAGCGACCAGTGCCGCAGTTAGAGACCGTATTTTTGGGTAAATTTGCAAGGATGGCCGAAATCGGGTCCGGCCCGGGATGCGTCATTGGCCCGCGGACGCCCTTCCAATGGTGTCCCAGGCGACACGGCCGCCGAAGGCGGCAAAGGTCATCCCGCTGACGGTATCCCCCTCCAGGCCAACGGCGCTGGCGGGCACGGAGAGCTTCACCCATTGTCCCGCGGCGGGAAGCGCGCCGATGCGGTATTGGCTTGCCGTTCCATTGGTGCCCCAGGATATGGAGTTTGCTCCCCAGTAGGCCCGATGGGCATAGGACGAACCATCGTACCAGCACAGCATGAGCTCGGCCGGGGGATTTGCCGGGTCCACATAGACCCAGGCGAACAGGGTGTCCCCGGTGTTGACCTGCATGCTGCCGCTCTGGCCGATGGTGGACTCGTCGTCGTCCATGCCGCCGGTTGCGCTCATGAAATTGAGGTCGTGCTCGCCGGAAATGATGCCGGACTGGAAAGCGAGCGAGCCGGTGTGCGGCGCTGGATTGCTGGAGACCCAATTCCAGGTGTCGCCGCCGTCCTCACCGGGGACGGAATTTGCGGGCAGCGCGTCGTCGATCCAGACCTGGCTCGCGGAATTCGCCTGGAAGTCGCCCACGGCGAATGCGCGGCGGCCGTCCGGCCACTCGACCTCGGCCTCGACCCACTGGTTGCCGTTGTTGACCGGCGAAATGGTGTATGTCGATCCGTAGGCCGGAACCTGGTCGCGGGCCTCCCAGACGATGCGTGCGTTGGCCAGATCCTGGCCGGACACCTGCACGCCCAGCGTCACCGGCGCATTGAGCGGGACGGTGGAGGCCGGCACCGTTATCGTCGCCTGGGGCGCTGTCCATGCCGCAGACGAACCAGGGGTGAGGCTTGCCAGCAGACCGACCGAAATGAGGCTTCGGGCCTGGTTCACCGTGATTTGCTCCGTGGTGACGTTGTAGGCGTCGCTCCAGCGATCGTAGTACGGATACGTGTTCGTGGTCCCGCTATCGCTCGGGTAGGAAAGATTGGAGAGCTCCAGTCCGTAGCTGTTCAGGTATTCGAAGCCCGCCGTGACCTGCCCGATCGTGTCCCCGGTGGGAGACAGAACCCTGCGCGAATTCTGCGCGTACTGGCTGACGGTCTGCTGCTGGCGCTTCAGGCCGAGGCCCTCCAGATAAGCGACGTTGACCGGATTGCAGCCGCCCTCGTAGTTCATGGCGGCCACGAGCCCGTCGATGTACGCCGGCTTTGGAGCGACCTGGTAGGCGACCGCCATATCTGAGGCCTGGTCCAGCGAGAAGTACCAGCCGCCGCCCATCACAGCCTTGGTGGCCGGCGGAAAGGGCGTCCCATAGGCGCACTGGCCGCCCCAGGTGACGGCGGCGTCGCCGGCGGCCACTATCTGGCCGTTGCACGCGGCGAGGTAGCCCGAATCGAGGGCGCCTGCCGGCAGCCGCCCGCTGCGGGCCGCGAAGGCGTAGGTGCGGATCGCATTGCCCCAGCACTCGGACATCTGCCACCAGCCCCACCGGAAGGTGGAGGAATCGGCCGGATTCGGAAACCATTGGAAGAGCTGCGCCTGGTACTCGGCATTTCCGGTCGCCGCGTACATGGCCGAGGCCGCCCAGGCGAGTTCGTCGTTGTGGGTCCAATCGTCGCCGTAAAACGTGATTTTCTGGTAGGAGCCCGCAAGGCCGTGCTTGGCGATCGCGTTTGCAAGGAACTGCCAGCCCAGCCGCGCCTCCTGCAGGTATTTGGCGGCCGATTGCGGATAATGCTCGATCATGGCCGGAGATGAACCGGCTTCGGCCAGGGCCGCAACGGAGGCTGCTGTGGCGGAGGTGTTCTTCGGCCAGACCACCTGGGCGTCGCCGTTTTCGGGCAAAACGTTCGATTCGTACTCGCGGCCGATCGGATAGACCAGAAAGTAGAAGCCGCCGTCGGCATCCTGCATTTTGGCCAGGAAGTCGGCCTCCCATTTAGCCTCCTGCAGCACGTCGGGGATGCCGTCGCCGCTTTCGGGAATGCCGAGGTTGTCGAACGTTTGCAGGCCGGGGATGTTGTCCACGGCGAAGACCAGCTCGTGGATGAGCTGGGCGCTGTTGAGGGTGTACTTGCTGTAGTCGCCGGCGTCGAAATGGCCGCCGGAGACGTCTATCGTTCCTGTATTAACGAACGGATACAATGAGGCTTTGTTGCTGGTCAGGGCCGGCGCGGTCTGCGCCGGGTTGGCCGTGTTCGCCGTCGTGGCGTAGCCCGAGATGCAGTTCCAGGTGAAGGCGAACTGCGGGCTGGTGTCCGGAACGGGAATCGAGGCCGGCGCGGTATGGTCGGCCGCATGGGTGAAGCGGGTGTAGGGCAGGCTGACCGCCGTGCCGCTGCGCTGCTCGTACATGCCGAGGGCGTAGGTGCGGGTCCATGCCATGGCGATGCCGTCGTCGATCAGGAATGGCAGCGAGGCGCCCATGCCGGACACCTGCACCTGATACTGGCCCGGCGTCGTGAATGTGCTGAAGTCCGCCACATAAACCTGCTGATAGGGCAGGGGCTTGGTTTCATATCCGGAGTCCTGGCGCAGGGTCAGTCTGCCGGAGAACACAACCGCACCGGTGTTGGCGTCGATGATGTTGAAACCGGCGCCGGCATTGATCTGCATCTCACCCATGTCGCCGAGGTAGTAGCCGACCATTGCCGTCTTGGCGAAGGCCGGCACGTAGCCTTCCTGATTCACGTGGATCGCCGGTGAATAGCGCCGCGGGTCGGCCAGGGCTGCGAACTGCGTGGTGGCCGGCCAGACGCTCGCGTCGGGGTTGGCGACGCTGACAAGCTGACCGTCGGAAATCGGGGCGGCGATCTGCAGGTACAGGCTGTTCTCCACCCGCAGGTCATAGCTTTGGAGCGGCGCATACAGGGCGCGGCGCTTGAAGCCGACCGACAGGACCGGCACGGTCTGGCCGCCGACGGTGACCGTGAATTTAGCGGGGGCCGGCTCGCTGGCCTGCCCGCTTGAATTGACGAAATTCCAATTCGCCACTTGCGCGGGATCGGGCTGCTTTGTGTTGATGGAGACCAGTTCGAGCAGTGAGGGAGAGAGGACATGGAGCAGATGATCGCCCACCGCCGGCAAGTGCAGCGCCGTATCGTCGACGTTGTCGCCCGAGGCGATCGAGTCGGCCGTGCGGTTGGCCGAATCCGTCCCGGAGGCGCCTGCGATGATGCCGGTCGATCCCGCTGCACCCGTCGCACTCGACCCGCCGGTGGAGACGGTGGGAGGAGTTGTCGTTGGGGTGGGATTGGCTGTCGGGGCGGCGGCGCCCGAACCAATGGGCACGATGGCGAGCGTGGCGGCGCTAGCTGCTCCGACGATGTAGGAGGGATCGGCTGACAGGGTGAAGGTGGCCGTTTCCGGGTTGGCCCCGGTGGAATTGGCCCGGGCGGTGATGGAGAGGGTCGCGGAGGAGGATCCGGCGGGAATGGTGACGGCGACCGGCATGTCGCCCTGCGGCAGGCGGTAATAGTCGGTCCACTTGACGGCGGTGCCCCCCAGGGAGAAGCCCACGGTCAAATTGGCCGACGCGGGGGCGCCGAGGGTGAAGGTGATCAACCCGATTTCGCTGCCGTCAAGACTGGCGGTGGCGTCTGTTGCGACCACGCTCACAGCAGGCAGCGTTGAGGAACTGGCGGGCGTCGAAGCCGTAGTGACGGGTGCGGTGGTTGTGGAGGACGTTGGGGCGGGTGCCGTTGTCGTCGAAGCCGTAGTGGCGGGTGCCGTGGTTGTGGAGGACGTTGGAGCGGGTGCCGTTGTCGTCGAAGCCGTCGTGGCGGGTGCCGTGGTTGTGGAGGACGTTGGAGCGGGTGCCGCTGTCGTCGAAGCCGTCGTGGCGGGGTCGGTCGCATCGGTCTGCGTTGGCGTCGTAACGGTTGTGGGCACTGCGGCGGTGCCGGCGGCGGAAGTGACGGTGCCCGTGTCGGTTGCCACCACGGCGGGAGTGATGTCGTACACTTCGACCAGCGCGACGCCCGTCGTTCCGCCATTGCCGGTCACCTGGATCGTATAGCCGCCGGGCGCGAGGGTGGTGATCAGCGCCGAATCCTTGCTGCCCGCTGGCAGCGCAAAGGCGTAGGACTGGGTGAAGGCGGCGTTGAGCGTGGCGGTGCTGGCGGCGCCGGCGCCAACCGGAGTTCCCCAATCGTCGTTGCCCGTTATGACGGCATGAGAGGAATCGAGCACAGTCATGTTCGGATCGGCCAGGACGCCGGTCATGCCCAGCGTCGGGAGCGTGGGGCCGACCGCGCGAATCAGCAAAGTCCGGGTGCCGCCGGACCCCGAGATGTACAATCCGGACGTCGCAATGTTGCTGCCGGTGCCGACTTGGAGGCGGGTGGAAAAGTTGAGCATGGGGGATGAGGCTGCGGTCGCCCCGACCACATAGGCTTCCAGCAGGATGACGCCCGAGTCGCCGTTCGCTCCGGTCACCTGGGCCGTGTAGCAGCCCGCCGGGAGCGAAACGACCAGCGCAGAATCTCTGCTGCCAACAGCCAGGGGAAACGCCCCGACTGAGGCCATCAGGGACGCGGACGCCCCGGGCGAGGCGCCCCATGAGCTATTGGTGGCCAAAACAATGCCGCTGCTGTTGAAAAGCGTGAGGACGGGATCGGGCAGAATCCCGGGGATATTGAATGGCGCGGCGCCCAGACTGGGCCCGACAGCGCGAATGAGGATTGTCTCGCCTGTGCCGGGGCCGATCACGAAGCCGGCAACCATCGCGTTGCTGCCGGTGCCGACCATGCCCTTGGTGGACATGTTGACGACGCTGGTGGCGGCGCCCGTGGCGGGCGCGTCAGCCCCGGCGGCATTGGTGGCGAGAAAACGGGTGTCGATGGCGGCCGGAAGGGCGATTGTGGACAGGATGATGCGGCCTGCTGTTAAAAAGTGTCTCATTGGACCCGCAATCGTACAGGGTCCAAAGTTGGCCTAGTAGCCGTGTTAGTCTGATAATGAGGTCAGATGATTTGTGGCGTCATTGTAGGGGTTTGGGCCGGGGGCGTGTCGGTGTCCGTCTGTCAACGCGGCGGGACGCAAAAAAACGGCGGATGAATCATCCGCCGCCGTGCGGGCCCGAGGCCCTGATTTCAAGGCTGCTAGGGCGTTACGCTGACGCCGACGCCCACCGGCGTTGATTTTCCGGTGATCGCGTAGGCCCCCTCGTTGACTCCGACGGTGCGCACAAAGGTGTCGAGAATCAGGTTCACGTAGCGGGCGAGGATCGTGTTGGGCGAATTGGGAACATAGACGATGTCATTTGCCTCGAGCCTGACGTCGGGCGCCTTTCCGCGCAGGATGGCGTCCACCTGGACGACCGCAATCTGCGGATGGGCCAGCGAACCGCGCAGGATCGCGACATTCGAGAGGCAGGCCTCCGGCTCGGTGCCGCCTGCCAGCGCGATTGCCTGGATCAGGGTGAGCGATCCGGCCATTCTTTCGGAGTGCGGCTGGAGGACGGCTCCCAGAACGTGAACCTGCGCCGAGCGCGTCGAAGGCAGGAAAATGAAGTCGTCGGGCTGAAGGTAGACGTTCTGGGACAGGTCGCCTTCTTCCAAAAGCCGCTGGAAATCCACCGGAACAAGGCGTCCCTTGCGGATGAGAAAACTGCGCGACAAGTCGGCGGATTCCGATCCGCTGCCCGCCGGGAGGCTGAGGCCGATGCCGGCGGCGAAGGAGGCAAGAGCCGAGGACGACGAAAGGCCGCCCGCCTGCGCGAGCGCGTCGAGAAGGGTGGTGGGGCCGCCGAGAGTGTACACTCCGGGACTGCCCACGCGGCCAAGGACCCAGACACTCTGGCTCGCCACCGTCCGCAGCGTGACCGACACGACCGGCCTTTCGCGCAGGAATCTGTTCAGTTCCGCGCCAAGGCGATCGCGGGCCTCGGGGAGCGTCAAACCCCAGACGTCGAGGCCGGGCAGCAGATAATAGTAGATTTTTCCGTCGGGTCCGACGGTGACGCTTGTCCTGGTCGACGCATCGCCGACCACCTCGATGTCCACCCGGTCGCCCGGGCCGAGGCGGAAGGCCATTTTTCCCGGCAGCAGCAGGGAGGGATCGAGCGGCTCAGCCGCCAGGCTGTCAGCCGTGGCCCCGGCAAACGCGGAAACAACGGGCAGGCTTTGCCCGGCCGCCGGAGGCGGCAGACTGTCGCAACCGTTGAAAAGGAGCGATCCGGCCGCGATTGCCAAGCCGGACCACGGCCGGATTGAAGGCGTCATGGCGAGATTCTTGGCCTGCTGATGATATCCGGACCCACGTTGATTCCCGTCCAGGTGACCACGGCCGACTCCACGAAGGCCGCGGCGGCGCGGTCGAGCAACTCGCCGGCCTTTATCCACTCGCTGCTGCTCACGTAGACCAGATCCCCCGGCTTAAGCGCCAGATTGGGTGCCAGGCCGGCGAGTGCGCCGGCGACATCAACGGTGAAGGTTTCGGGACGGTCCAGGGATCCGCGGACCACCAGGACGCGCCGCTTCCAGGCCCGTTCGGTGAATCCGCCCCGCGAGGCGATGGCGGACAGCGCGTTCGCGTCCGAATCGCATGGCGTGGGGCCGGGCGTGCGGACTTCGCCGAGCACGTAGACCTGTCCGGAGGTGGCGGCCGGAAAATAGAGGTAGTCGTCAGGCTCCAACGCGGCGTTTTGGGAGAGGTCGCCGCGCTGGAACAGCCGTTCGAAATTCACCGGCATCCGCCTGCCGCCCCGCTCCAGAAAGCTGCGGGAAAAATCGGTCGTCTCGATGGTGTCGCCGCGGGACATGCCGGTCTCGAAGCCTCGCGAGCGAGCTACCGCCTCGATGATCGTGATCGGCCGGTCCAGGGGAAAGATCCCCTTCTGCACAACCGTGCCCAGCATGTAATATCTCTTGCTGCGGTAGGCGACCGGCGTGACGAAGGCCTGCGGCGAACGGCGGTATTTCCGGAGCTCGTCATTCAGGCGCCCGCGGAGTTCGTCCACGGTCATGCCGGCGGCGACGATGTTTTCCGCCTCGAGATACGAGACGCAGCCGTCGGGGCCGATGGGGACCTCCTCGCGGGTCAGCTCGGGAGAGCCAAAAAGGTGGAAGCTCAGCACGTCGCCCGGCCCAAGGGTGAGCCGCTGCTGCCAGTCCGCGCGCGGCGCGGTTTCGACCACCGAAAACGCGTCCTGCGCCTGCGCTGCCGGGGCGGTCCAGGCAAGGCCTGCCAGGAGAATGGCCGCGCCGCTTCCGAGCCATCGGCTGAAACGGTTGCGCACAGGCGCGGCGGGCTCGCGGTTGAGCACGGCGCCGACGATGTTGCACCGGGCGTTGAGCAGGGTCTCCAGGTCCTCGCGCGTCTCCGCAGCGTCGGAGCGGCCGCTGTCGACGAGCCAGAGGAGGTTCGGAATGTTTTCGGCAAGCAGGACAGCCTCCGTCGCGGAGGCGGGCGGAAGTTCAACGAGAATCACGACCTGGTCGATTGAGCTCCAGGCTTCGAGCGCCGACTGCCATTGTCTGCGGCGTTCCAGGCTCCATGCCCATTCCGGGAGGGAGATGTCGGCTCTCGGCGGGCCGTTTGCGACGGACAGACGTTCGACGATCCGCCCCGGATGGGACAGGACGCCGGCCGTCAGGGCGGCGCCGTCCGGCCCGCCGAACGGGAGCCTTGCCGGCTCGGGCACCGCGCGGAGCGCGGGTTCCGCCGGGGATTCGGGCGGGGAGCGGACCGTGATTGTAAGCGTGCGAAATCCACAGTTGCTTGCGGCGCCGGCGAGCAAATCGATCCAAGTCGAACGCCCGTCCCCGCCATGGGCGGAGGTGATGCCGCAGACCATGCTCCGATTCGGGGAAGCGCTGAGCCGGGCCTTGAGCGCCGTCCAGGCGCGAAATGCCCACTGGTCCCTTTCGGCGGGCGGCAGGCGCCCCACGTCGCCCAGCGCCGCGAGGAGCGGCAGGCCGGTGACCCGGAGAACATCGGCGCGGGTCTTGATGCGGTTGTCCATGAACTCGCCGAGCAGGATCTGGGCGGCGGATCCGATCAGGCCGAAGAAGGCGCCCAGGCAGGCAAACAGGACCATCTCGAGCCGGTGGTTGTGCTGAAGCGTCGGGTTGGCCGACAACGACAGGAGAACCCTGAAATAGCCGGGGGGATTTTCGCGAAACGGCTGGATCGCCTGCTGCCGGCCGATGAGCATGGCGCGCGTGGTCTCCAGGCTGCGGAAGCGTTCGCCCATCGCGATTTCCTCGGGCGTGATGTGCTCATACAAGGCCGGCGACATCGCCGCCGGGGCCGCCAGTCGGGAGGAGAGCGGTGGAGCGGCGGCGGCGGCCAGCGCGGCGCGGCGCTCGATTTCCTCCAGGGCCGCCAGGCGCGCGCGCTGTTCGCGAACGAGCGGGTGAACGTCGGTGTAGCGGACGAGCAGGTCATCCAGCTGGTCGCGCGCGGCCTGAATCCTCTGGGGAAGGTCGCTGGCGGCCGGGACGGGGCTGTCCCGAATGGACGCGAGCGCGGCCACGGTTGCGATGCTGGCGGCTGGAACCGCCGCCAGCGCAGTCGCAATCTCGGTTTCCACCTGTGCCAGCTGATGGGTCACACGGTCGCCGGCCTCGATCGCCTCCTGGCGCTGGATTGCCTGCGTGTAGGCTATGGCCGCATCGCAGAACCGCCTGACGAGGTCAGCGGAGGCATCCGCGGACGGGCCGGTCGCCGCGACCGTGGCCACGTCGTTGTTCCGGTCGAGCGTTATCTCCAGGCGACCGGCCAGTTCCTTGGCGGAGACGGGCGGGTTCAGGTGCGATCCGACCCCCTCAAGCAGGCCGGGCGACTGAAGCATCACGATGAGGCTGGGGGTCGCCAGGGCCCGCGGGCGGAACGTGTCGTCGATCGCGGAGGGTTCGTAGTGGATCAGCTGTGCGGTGGAGGTGAAGGAGCGCCCCCAGATGACGCGGGCGACGCAGGCGCCTGCAATCGCAAGCATCGCGGTGCAGCACGCCAGCCGCCGCCAGCGGCGCAGCCAGAAATCGAGGACAGCCCACGTGTCGAAGGGGGCGGGCGGAGTTTGGCTGGCGTTGGTTGGATTCATCGGGGGCTCAAAATGCGAGGGAGGTGGCCATGCTTGGACGCCGCCGCGGCCCTCCGGCTCCCCCAAGGCGCATGGGGTGTCACCCTACCTAGCAGGCTGTAGAAAAACTACGACGGCTCATCGTAGTTTTTCTACAGCCTGCCTGGGGCCGGGCGCACCGAAATCCACGGCGGAGCCGTCCACAAGCTTGTGCTGGAAAGCGTAGTGAACGAGCTGGGCGTTGTTGGACATGCCCATCTTCTCAAGCAGGCGGCCGCGGTAGGTGCTGACGGTCTTGACGCTGAGCGACAGCTCGCGCGCGATGATGCTCACGGACTTGCCGGAGGCGATCAGGCTCAGGATGAGAAACTCCCGGTCGGAGAGCGTTTCGTGCGGAGCCACCTGGACATCGTTCACAAGGAGCGATGCCATCTTCTCGGCAAGGCCCTGGCTGATGTAACGGCCTCCGGCCACCGCCTTTCGCACGGCGCCCACTAGTTCCTCGGGCGCACTCTCCTTGGTCATGTAGCCGGCCGCACCGGCCTTGAGCAGGCGCACGGCGAACTGATCCTCCGGGTGCATGCTGAGCATGAGGACCGGAAGGGTGGGATGAGCCTGCTTGATTTCCTTGAGCACCTCCAGGCCGCTGCGTCCCGGCATCGTCAGGTCCAGTATGACGACGTTCCAATGCTCCTTCCATACGCGCTCGAGCGTCTCTTGGGAATTGGCCGCCTCGCCGAATGAGGCTCCCTTGAACGCCTTGGCCAGGATCTGCTTGAGGCCCTGGCGCACAACGGCGTGATCGTCAGCTATGAGGATTCTCATGGGTTGCCCGGGTGGATTGCCGCCGCGGCGGGCAGCGGCGCGCGCAGGGTGACGGTGGTGCCGCGGCCCGGCACGCCGGTGAAGAGGATCTCTCCGCCCGCCTGGGCCGCGCGCTCCCTCATTCCGATGAGCCCGATCGAGCGGGAGTGGGCGATCTCCCTGTCGGTGATGCCCCGGCCGTTGTCCCGCACGGTGAGGGTCAGCTCATGGTCGTCCTGCGACAGGCGGACCTCGACCAGGGTCGCGTTGGCATGGCGGATGATGTTTGTGAGCGTCTCCTGGAAGATCCGAAAGCAGGCGGTGCTGAAGCTCTCCTCCCAGATGCTCTCGGTCACATCCAGCCTGGTCTCGCAACGGATGCCGGTGCGCTCCTGGAATTCGGCGGCCTGCCATTCGATCGCCGCGGCGAGACCGAGGCTGTCGAGGACGCCCGGCCGCAGCTCGGTGGCGATGCGGCGGACCGCGTGGATAGTCATGTCGATCTGGCCGCACATGGCCTTGATCTTGCCCTGCACGCCGCGCGCTCCTGGCACCTTGCCCGAAAGCCACGCCAGGTCGAGCTTCAGCCCGGTGAGAGCCTGCCCGAGCTCATAATGGACTTCCCGGGCGATTCGGGTGCGCTCCTCCTCCCGGACGAATTGCAGGTGTCCGGTGAGGGCCCGCAGCTGGTCGTGCGACCGCCGGAGCCCTTCCTCGGCCTGTTCGCGTTCGCGCCTTTGCCCGGCTTCGGAAAGCGCCCTGCGGACGGCGGGCATCAGGCGGGTGAGGCTGCCCTTCAGGACGTAGTCGGTTGCGCCCTCCCGCAGCATGTCGATCGCGACCTCCTCACCCAGCGTGCCCGTGACAAAGATGAACGGAACGCTGGGCGCGATTTGCCGGGCGATGCACAGGGCCTCGCTGCCATTTAGGGTCGGCAGGGAGTAGTCGGACAGGATGAGGTTCGGCGGCCGGAGCTTCAACTCGGTTTCGAACGCATCCCGGGTGTCGACGTTTATGACGGAAACCGCGCCATTCCAGGAGAGCAGCATGTGCCGGATCAATTCGACGTCCGGCGCACTGTCCTCCACGAGGAGAATGCGCAGCGCTTTGTCCGCGATCGGGGGGGACGCGGCAGGGTCGCCGGGGTCGGGGGCGGCCGCTTCCCGGGCGATCGCCGCCCTGGCGGGAAGCAGGTTTTGCGCGTTGTTCATGCGGCGCGCCTCGGTGGCTCCCAAAGCGATTGCGCGGCGGATGAATGCGACTGCCGTGCCGCCGCCCTGGCATAGGCATCAAGCGTGGCCTCCGCGGTCGTCCGCCAGTCGAATAGGCGGGCGCGGGCAAGGCCGGCGGCGCACAGCCGCTCGCGCCATTGCCGGTCGGCCGCGATGCGGGCGAGCTGCGCCTGCATCTGCGCTGGATCGTCGGGATCCAATTCCGCCGCGGCATCGCCGAGCGTATCGGCAAGGGCGCCCCGCCTGGACGAAAGCACCGGGCATCCGCAGGCCATCGCCTCGAGCGGAGGTAAGCCGAAACCTTCGTGGAGGGACGGAAAGACGAAGACGCCGGCCGCACGATACCAGTCGGGCAGGTCGGCGGGCGGCACGAAGCCGGGGCAATGGATTTCGCGCGCAAAGGGAGATGAGCGGACAAGCGCGTGAATGGACTCCGCGCCATGCCAGTCGCCGCCGGCCAGGACGAGCTGCCATGCGGAGGGTGCCGCAGCCTTGAAGCCGTTGAAGGCGGCGATGAGCCCGGCATGGTTCTTTGCCGGGTGCTCGAACCGGGCAACGTAGAGAAAGAACGGACCCGCCACGCCTCCCAGGGCGCGGACCGCCGCGCGCGCGGCCAATGGATCGCCCGGCTGAAAGCGATCGTGGTCGATGCCGTTGGGCACCACCGTCACGCGGCCGGCCGGCACTCGAAAGAATGCGCGGATGTCGCGGGCGGTCGACGGGCTGACGGCGATGATCTCATCCTGCCTGCGGGCGAGCTGGCGGGCGATCAACCGGCAGTAGAACATCCGCGCCGGGTCGTATTTTCCGGCGAGATGAAAGGGAGCCAGGTCGTGAATCGTCGCGACGAGGGCGCAGGGCCTGGGCCAGAGCATCCGGCGGTAACTCGGGACGTGCAAAACGTCGATTGACCCGCGCCGCGCCAGGCGCGGGAGGGCCGTTTGATGCCAGAGAATATTCCTTACCGGTGAACGGTGGCGTTCATCCACCGGCTCGAGCCGCATCCGGCCGCCGGCAAAGGCAAACAGCGGCAGGTCTGCTTCGAGGACAAAAAGCGTGAATTCATGCGCCGCCGCCGCCGGGAGCAGGGCGTGCACAAGCGACAGGACGTATTGACCGACACCGCAGCGCCCGCGCTGGATCACCGAAGTTGACAGGCCTATTCTCACGGTCCATCCCCCGGCGGCGTCGCGGGCCGGACGGCGGAGGCGGGCGGCGCCGGCGCGCCTCCGTCGGTGATGATGAACTGCTCCGTCAGGTGCATGTGCTCCAAGGCGGAACGGACGGACGCGCTCGGCCGCAGAAGGATAAGGTTGCGCCGCCCCTGGGCGAGGCGCCGCTGCCAGTGCGACAGGAACGCGAGGCCGGTGCTGTCGATCGATTTCACCCCTGCGAGATCGATCAGGCAATGGCCCTGCTGCTCCAGGGCGTGGGCCCAAAAGGCGGATCCGCTCTGGAGGAAATTCCGCTGCAAGCGCTCGGCGGCCAGCACCTTGATGCCGTACTGCATCGTGGCGGAGGACGGTGTGTCGCGCCGGACGCCGATCCGCCCGGCGCGGGCGGGCAGGCGCCAGTGCTGCGCCAGCAGCGCCGGGACAAACCGCAGCAGATCGCCCGCATAGCGCGCGAACAGGCGCCGCGGTTCCTGGCAGAGCCTGAAAACGCACTCCGTGCCCGTGCGCCGCATCCACAGGGGCGCGCGCCGCAGGCGTCCGGCGAGAAAATCGACGGTGCCACCGGCGCCGATCATCACCGGGGCTTCAACGGCGCGATAATGGCGGAATATCCATTTCTCCTGCTTGGGACAGCCGAAACAGACGAGCACGATGTCGGGTTTCGCGGCCCGCAACCGGGCGATGATCGCGCCGTCGTCCATCCCGGCCAGGGGGCGGATGGGCGGGGAATAATGGACGACCGGCGGCAGGGAGGGATGGGCCGCGGCGATTCGCCGCGCCGCTTCGGCGCCCACGCCGTCTGCGCCGCCGAGCAGAAAGATCCGCCAGCCGCGCTCCTCGGCCCGTCGCAGCAGGAGGGGCACGAGATCGGATCCGGCCACGCGGCCCGGCAGGGCGTTGCCCAGCCACCGCGAGGCCCACACGAGCGGCCTGCCGTCGCACAGCACCAGGTCCGCCCGCGCCAGAATCTCATGCAACTCGGGATCGTGCCTTGCCTGGACAAGGAAATCGACGTTGGGCGTGACGACGTAGCTCAAGCCGGGCGCGTCGACCATCGCCTCGATGCGGTCGATGGCGCCTGCGAGCGTCATGGGATCGAAGGACACGCCGAGAATGGCGATGGGCCACGACCCGCGATCGCGCGCGGGCCGCGCTCCGGCATTGGCGCGGACCGCCCCCTGCGGCGCAAATGAAACAGACCGCGGGCCTGCGAATGGTGGGGCGGTTGACGGCATTTTCATCTCCGACAGCGGAATTTGCAGGCCGCCTGTGGGGTATCGGCCCCATGCCGGCCGGCATCGCGCCGCTGGTCGCCTCACGCTGGGGTAATCACCCCCTTTCACGGCTTCCGTCCACCGGGTATTCTGGCGGCCCGCCTGACGGAATCTTCCACCGCCATCATGAATCTTTTGCGCTTTCTGGTCCGATATTCGCCGAGGATGGTGGTCTGGACCTCCATTGCCGCGCTTCTCAGCGGCGCCTGCAACGCCGGGCTGATCGCGATGATAAACTCGGCGTTGAACCACAAAGGATCTCCCGGGGTGGTGCTGATCGCCGGATTTGCGGCCCTCGGGCTCGGCCGGATCGCGACGAATGCGTTCGCGCAGGTGACCCTCGCGCGTTTTTCGCAGGCGACAACCGCCCGCCTGCGGCGGGACCTTGTTGAAAAGATCCTGGCTGTGCCGCTGCGCCAGCTCGAGGAGCTCGGAACGCCGAAGCTGATGGCCGCGCTGACCGAGGATATCCTCGAAATAACCCAGGCGACGCTGAGCATCCCGATCTTTGCCGTCAACTTCGCCCTGCTGCTGGGAGGGGCGGTGTATCTGGCCTGGCTGTCGATGCCCGTGCTGGTGGCCATGGCCGTCTTTGCCGGGATCGGCGCCTTCAGCTATCGGCTGATGATCCGGCGCGGATTCGGGCACCTGACTGCGGCGCGCGAGGGCCAGGACCGCCTTTTCCGCCATTTTCGGGCGCTTACGGAGGGGATCAAGGAGCTCAAGCTCCACCGCGCGCGCCGCGCCGAATTTCTGGAGGAGGACGTCGCCTCCGCGGCGGCCGTTTGCCAGAAGCACAACGTCGCCGCCGAGATGCGGTTCATAGCGGCCCAGAACTGGAACCAGCTTCTCTTCGTCGCCCTGATCGGGATGATCCTCTTTCTCCTGCCGCGCATGGAGCACGTAAGCCCGCAGGTGATGACCGGCTACATCATCGCCACCCTCTACCTGATGGGGCCGCTGGCGGGTTTGCTGGGGAGCCTCTCGGTGTTCACGCGGGCCAGCGTGTCGCTGCGGAAAGTCGAGCAGCTCGGGCTGGCGCTGGCCGCGCACTCCGACGGAAGCGGACCCGCCCGCCAAACCCCCGCCGCCACGCAGGAACCGTTCGAGACCCTGGAGCTCATCGGCGTGACGCATCACTATTACCGCGAGCGGGAGGACGATAATTTCGTGCTGGGTCCGATCGATCTGCTGCTCCTGCCTGGCGAACTCGTCTTCCTCATAGGCGGCAACGGCAGCGGAAAATCCACCCTGGCCAAGGTGATCGCCGGCTTGTACCCGCCAGCAGGCGGAGAGATCCGGCTCAACGGACGCGTGATCGACGACGGCAACCGCGACAACTACCGGCAGTGTTTTTCGGCTGTGTTCTCGGATTTCTTCCTGTTCGACCGGATCATCGGTGTGTCGCGCGCCGGCGGCGACGAGCGCGCCCGGAGCTACCTCGAACAGCTGCATCTCGATCACAAGGTGTCGATCACGGATGGCGTATTCTCCACGACGGAGCTCTCCCAGGGCCAGCGCAAGCGGCTCGCGCTGCTGTGCGCCTACCTGGAGGACCGGCCTTTCTACCTTTTCGACGAGTGGGCCTCCGACCAGGATCCGCTCTTCAAGGACGTGTTCTACAGCCGTCTCCTGCCGGAGTTGCGGTCGCGAGGAAAGGCGGTCCTCGTGATCACGCACGATGACCGGTATTTCTCACGTGCTGACCGGCTTATCAGGCTGGACTACGGCAAGATCACGAAGGACGGCCCACTGGTGGCGGCGGTCGGGGGTAGGACTTGACCCCAGTAACAACGGAGGCTGCCGCGCCTCAAAGCCGGTAACATCCATGAGACTATCCATGATTAGAGGCCTGGCGGCGAAACCGGCGGCAAAAAGGGCGACGGCGCGGAGTTGGCTGGGGGGTACCCTGGCCGGCGCCGCACTGGCGAATCTCTTTGCAACGGGCGCGGTTGCTGCCGGCGTTTACGTTTTCAACCCTCTGGCCGGCAATGCGGTTGCCCTTGACCATTCCGACGGCACGGGGACAAACGCGCGCTTTTTCAATCCCACCGGGACGGCGGTGGACCTCGCCGGAAACATCTACATCGCCGACGGCGGCGACCACACGGTTCGCGAAGTGACGAGCAGCGGCGTCGTCACGACCATCGCCGGAAGCTCCGGACAGCCCGGCAGCGCCGATGGCGTTGGCGCCAATGCGCGGTTTCTCTATCCGTGCGCGGTCGCCGTCGACGGGGCGGGAACCGTATACGTGACGGACACTGGCAACCAGAATGTGCGCAAGATCACAGCAGGCGGGGTCGTCACGACGCTGGCCGGAACGCTGGGCGTCGCAGGCAGCGCCAACGGGAGCGCGCTGGCCGCGCAATTCAATCTTCCGCAGGGGATAGCGGTGGATGCCGCAGGAAACGTCTACGTGAGCGACACCAACAACGACACGATCCGCATGATTTCGACGGGCGGCGTCGTGACGACGCTGGCCGGCTCCGTCGGTCAGGCGGGCGATGCCGGCGGAACGGGCTCATCGGCGCTGTTCAACAACCCCTTTGGCTTGGCCGTGGATGCGGTGGGCAATCTTTATGTGGCGGACTATGGCAACAGCCTGATCCGCAAGATCGCGGCGGGCGGAGCAGTCACTGTCTTTGCCGGAAGCCTGGGTCTGACGGGAAGCGCCAATGGCCCGGCGGGCTCCGCGCAGTTCAACCATCCTTCGGCGGTGTCGGTGGACGGCGCGGGCAATGTATACGTGATCGACACCTCCAACCAGACCGTCCGGGAGATTTCGGCGGCGGGCAACGTGTCAACCTTCGCCGGAAGGGCGGGCGTGACCGGCCGGGCGGACGGCGCAAGCGCAACCGCAACGTTTTTCTATCCGGGCGGCATCGCCGCGACCGGCAGCGGCATTGTTTACGTCGCCGATACTGGCAACCACTTGCTCCGGGTGGTGACTGCCGGCTTCGTCTCGACGCTCGCCGGGGGCGAAGGCGTGCTGGGCAGTGTCGATGGCACAGGCTCCTCCGCGGCCTTCGCCTATCCCTACGGCGTCGCGGTCGACGGCTCCGGCAACCTCTATGTCGCCGATCACAACAATGACACGATTCGAAAAGTGAGCCCGGCCGGCGCGGTGACGACCCTCGCGGGCTCCGCTGGAATCCCCGGCAGCGCCAACGGCACGGGCAGCGCCGCACGTTTCAACGGACCGACCGGCGTGGCTGTGGACTCCGCCGGGAATATCTACGTCGCCGACGCAGGGAACACATCCATTCGCAAGATCGCGGCCGGAGGCATCGTGACGACCTTCGCAGGCTTCTCCGGCGTCGCCGGCAGTTCCGACGGGGTGGGAGCCATTGCGCGGTTCAACGCACCGCAGGGCATCGCAGTGGACGGCGCGGGCAACGTTTATGTCGCGGACACGAAAAACAACACGATCCGCATGGCCACGGCCGGCGGCACGGTCACGACGATTGGCGGTGCAGCAGGGCAAACCGGCAGCAACGACGGGCCTGCCGGCCTGGCCCGATTCAACGCTCCTTACGCGGTGGCGGTCGACGGAGCGGGGAACGTTTATGTCGCAGACTTTTTCAATGCCGCCATTCGCAAGATCACTCCCGCCGGCACCGTGACGACCCTCGCCGGCCTGGCCGGCCAAGTCGGCATGGCGGACGGCGCGGGCGCCGTCGCGCGATTCAACCAGCCTTACGGGGTGGCGGTGGACGCCAGCGGCGATGTCTTTGTCGCCGACACCTATAACCGCGCGATTCGCGAGATCACGGCCGGCGGCATCGTCACCACTCTCGGTGGCACGAATTCGCGATTCTACTATCCGCAGGGCGTCGGCCTGGACGGCGCCGGGAATCTGTACGTCGCCGATGGCGACAACCAGGCGATCGCCGAGGGCCTCCTTGTCGCTCCGCCGCCATCGGGCGGCGCGGTCGCCAGTTCCACGGTGACTGCCGGCCAGACTGCGACCTTCACGGTTGGCTCGGCCGGTTCCCAGACGACCTATCAATGGCAGGTTTCGACGAATGCGGGAGCGACGTGGGTCTCCGTGGGCAACAATTCCACCTACGGCGGCGCGACGAGCCTGACGCTGAGTGTCGGCAATGCGACAACGGCGATGACCGGGAGCCTCTACCGCGCGCAGCTCGCCAACGCCGCGGGCACGAGCTTCAGCGGCACGGCGACCCTGACCGTCACGCCTTCGGTGCTGCCCGTTTTCACGACCCAGCCGCAGGGGCAGACGGTCGCGACCGGCAGCACCGTGGTCTTCAGCTTTTCCGCGACCGGCGGCACGAGTTTCACCTGCCAATGGTTCCTGAACGGAACGGCCATTGCCGGCGCAACCGGCTCGATGCTGGTCATTCAGGCCACAGCAGCAGGGAACTACACCTGCCTCTTGACCAACGCGTCCGGCTCGACGTTGAGCAATCCGGCCGCCCTGGCGGTGACCACAACGACGAATCCCGGCCGGTTGATCAACCTGTCGACCCTCGCGGTTGCGGGAGGCGGCAGCCAGCTTTTGACAGTCGGCTTTTTCACCGGGGGGACAGGCACCACCGGGTCGCAGAGCCTCCTTGTCCAGGCCCTCGGGCCGACACTGTCCAGCCTGAGCGTGACGGGCGTCATGCCCGATCCCCAGCTGAATGTATTCACCGGCCAGACGATCGTCGGCTCAAACACCGGATGGGGCACCCCGCTAAGCAATCAGCTTGCGGTGATCGCGGCGGACACGGCGACGTACGCGACGGCGCTGGCAAATCCCGCCAGCAAGGATTCCGCCCTCGTGACCTCCGTCGCCCCAGGAGGATACACGGTTGAGGTGAGCAGCGTTTCCGGCGTCACGGGCAAGACGCTGGCGGCACTTTATGACAACACTCCCTCCGGCGCCTATGCGGCGACGACACCGAGGCTCATCAACCTTTCCTGCCGGCTCCAGGTGGCTGCGAACAGCAGCCTGACGGCAGGCTTTTGGATCGGCGGCACCACAGCAAAGACCGTTCTGATCCGCGCCGACGGCCCTGCCATGCTTGCCCAAAACATCACCGGCGTCATGCCCGACCCCCAACTGACGGTCTTCAACGCGGCCGGGAACGTAATCGCCTCCAATGCGGGATGGGGCGGCAGTCCGGCGCTCGCCTCCATTTTCGCCACCGTTTACGCACAGCCCTTCACGGACCCCAACAGCAAGGATTCAGCGATCGTGCTCACCCTGCCGCCCGGCGGTTACACCGCGGAGGTCACCAGTGTCAGCAACGCGGCGGGCAACGTCATGATCGAGGTCTACGAGGTGCAGTGATTTGGGCCGGAGCAAACGACGTCAAACAAGGCGTTGCGGCGGAAGCCGCCGGGCTTTCGCACGGCGAAACGCCTGCGCGTCAGGGTGCAGGCGAAACGTTGGCGCGGTCCGCTGCAAACGAAACGCTTTGCGCTGCTTCCGCCGCTCGTCGGAGATGGGGTCAACCCGTGTTTTCCAGGCGGGCGCCGTTGCCGGAGAATATGGCGAAACCATGATCTTCTCCGCTCCCTGCCGGGGCCGCAAAATGACTGAGCCTGAGCCAGGCGAGGAGGCAATTGGCTAGATTCACCAGTCCGTCGAAATTGACAGGCTTCACCAGGTACGAGTTCGCTCCCAGATCATAGGCCTGCTGGATGTCCTCCGGCCGGCTCGACGAAGTCAGGATGTAGGTGTGCAGATGCCTGAATGCAGGCTGCTGCCGCATCCAAGCCAGCACCTCGAAGCCGTTTTTCCGCGGCAGGTTCAGGTCGAGCAGCACGGCCGCCGGCAGGGGAAACTGCTTGCGGTCGCCGTAAGCCCCGTCGCCAAGCAGGTAGGAGATGGCTTCATCGCCGTTGCGGACCAGCCGCAGCGACTGCCCGAACCCGGCGCGCCCGGCGACCGTCCGCATGAGCAGCGCGTCCTCCTCGCAGTCCTCGACGAGGAGTATGGTGGGATTATCAATGGTCATGGCATCTTCCTTGGTGAATGGAGGGCGGCTGTCGCGGTTGGAGCCCGGGCGAGCTCTATCCAGAATCTGCTGCCTGTGCCGGGCGTGGACTCGACCCCTGCGCTCCCGCGCATGCGCTCCATCCCCTTGTGCACGATGGCGAGCCCGATGCCCGTGCCGTCATACGCGGTCGTGTGGAGGCGCTGGAAGACCTGGAAGATTCGCGTGTGGAATTCCGGGTCGATCCCGATGCCGTTGTCCTCCACCCAGACTCGGACTGTCCCGCCGGGCCGCTCCTCCGATCGGAGCCGCACCCGCGCCGGTTTGGACGCGACAAACTTGATGGCGTTGCTGATCAGGTTCACGAGGACCTGGCGCAGCGTGGCTTCATGGGCCATGACGGTCGGCCACGGCGGGATGTTTTCGATGACGGCCCTGTTTTCGCGAATCTGCGCGTCGCAGCCGGAGAGAGCGCCCAGCACGACCGAATCGAGCGCGACCGGCATCAGCTCGATTTTCTGCTGGCTTACGTGGCTGAAGGTCAGGAGGTCGGCCAGCAGGTGATCCATCGTCTGGGCCGATGTGTTGATGAAATTGGCGTACTTCTTGCCCTCCTCGTCCAGATCGGCCGCGTGCTCCTGGACAAGGAGCTGGGAAAAGCCCTGCATCGAGCGCAGGGGCGCGCGCAGGTCGTGCGCGATGGAATAGACGAAGGTCTCCAGCTGCGCGTTGCTCAGCCGGAGTTCCGCCGTGCGCATGCCCACGATGGCCTCCAACTCGGCGTTGCGCCGCACCTGCTGCTCCTTGGCGTGGATAAGCGTGGATTCGGTCTTTTTCCGCGCGGATATGTCGCGGATGTTGCATTGGATGATTTCCGAATCGCCTTCGCGGTAAAGGTTGCTGACGAATTCCACGTCGACGCGCCGCCCGTCCTTGGTCTGGAGCGGCAGGTCTTCGTATCTGATATAGCCGTTCGCCCGGAGTTCCCGGAATGCGGCCTGGCTGGCGGCCTCATCCGTGAGAAGGCCTATCTCGAAGAGTTCCTTTCCGATGAATTCAGCGTGGGTATAGCCGAGAAAACTCTCCAGGAACGGATTGACATCGATGATCTTGCGCGTCGTGGGATCGACGATGAGGATGCCGTCGTGCGCAGCCTCGAAAAGGCGGCGGTAGCGCAACTCCGAGGCGCAGAGGGCGGGTGATATCATGGGCTTGTGGTCCGGTGCGACTGCATTTCCGGCATTTGCAGCATAGCCCGATCAGCGCGCGCCGTCCATTGGGTGAGCACCCCATAGGCCCGGCGGCGCAAAAGCCAATTAATGCCATGCTTTCGACAACTGATGCGGTGTCGGCGACGCTTGGCGGATCCAGAATGAAAGCGTGTCCAGCCGGGCATTGCTGCGGGTCCGGTCGGTCCGCTCCTGTCCCATGGCCACGCCATTATCGAGTCGCCGTCCGTCCGCGCGCGAAACCGCCGCCGCAGCCGCCGTATGCCTGCTTCTCGCAGCGGTCCTTGCCTGGCTCATCCGCGGCCAGACCCAATTTTCGCCCGCCGTGACGGTCGCACTCGCCCAGGCGACCTCCGGCTCCCCATCCGTGCCGGTGCAAGCAGCGGTCCCGGATCTGGTTTCCCCCTGGCCCGCGGTCCTCCGTCCGATGAGCGCCGCCGAGGCCTTTTCACCCGCAACCCTTTCGGACAAGATCGACGGCAAGGCCGAGGTGTATCTTCCCGCGGGCGTCGTTAGCCTGCGGTGCCAGCGTGCGACGCTTGTCAGCTCCCCGCAGACATGGCTCGAGATGTTCATCTTTGACATGGGCCGGCCGGCCAACGCCTATTCCGTCTTCAGCTTCCAGAGGCGCCCGGAGGTGACCGACTTGAGCTTCGGCGACTACGCGTATCACGCGGGCAATGAACTTGCATTTGTGCACGGCCGATTCTACGTCGAACTTGTCGCCACAGACGAGGCCCCTGCGACAATCGCCGCCGCGACGGCCCTCGCGAATGCCTATATAGCCGCGACCGCAGTCGCGGAGCATGCGGACGTGAGCACGGACCAGGCCCTTTTTCCCAGCGAGGGGCTGGTCGCCGGCAGCGTGACCCTGGTGAGCGCCGACGTGTTCGGCTTTGACGGGCTGAAGGACGTGTTTGCAGCGCAGTACCGCGACGGCGCGGATGAACTCACCCTGTTTGTCGCAAGGCGTGCGGGCGCGGCGGACGCAAGCGCCGCGGCGGACGCCCTTGTCGGTTTCTTTGTCAAGGACTGCGGCGGCAAGGAGATCGGACGCCTGCCGTCGCCCGCGGGAGCCGCCATCATCGATTCGGGCGGATCGTTCGAAGGCGTGTTCGCGGCGGGCGCATTCCTGGCCGGCGTGCACCAGGCTCCGAGCCGCGAAAGCGCCGAGCGCTGGGTCAAACGGCTCAGCCAGAACCTTCCCTTGAAGCCATGAGCGACTCCGACCCTTCCATGCCGCAGCCGGAGCCGAGCCGGCGGGATTTTCTTCGGAGGAGCCTGAAGGCGTGCGCTGCGATCGCGGCGACAGGCGGCCTTGCCGCCTATCTTTGGGATCGCCATCCCCCCGGAACCCTCGGCCGGGGCGAGGCAGGCCTGTCGCTGCCGGACTTTTCGATCCGAGACGGCGGCGCCCGGATCGCGATCATCACCGGCTCCGACCGCGTGCGCACGCTTCGCCGGGGACTGGACGCCCTGGGCGGCATCGGCCGGTTCATAAGGCGGGGGGATCGCGTCCTGGTGAAGGTCAACGCCGCCTTTGCGGCGCCCGCCGTCCTCTCGGCGACCACCCATCCCGACGTCGCCGCGGAGCTCGTGCGGCTTTGCCTGGGCGCGGGCGCATCGGGCGTGATCGTGACCGACAACCCCATCAACGACCCCGAGAGCTGCTTTGCACTGACGGGGATCGGCGCGGCCGTGGCCTCCGCAGGCGGCACCGTCGTCCTGCCTCGGGCGGGCGATTTTGCCCCGGGGACCCTGCCGGGCGGCCGGCTGATCCGCGACTGGCCCGTACTGCAAGGGCCGTTCCGCGGTGTGACGAAATTGATCGGCGTGGCGCCGGTCAAGGACCACGCGCGGGCGGGAGCCTCGATGACCATCAAGAATTGGTACGGGCTGCTCGGCGGCCGGCGCAACCAGTTCCACCAGGACATCAATGGCATCATCGTCGAACTGGCGCAGCTGGTCCGCCCGACGTTTGTCGTCCTCGACGGAACCACGAGCATGATGACCAACGGCCCCACGGGAGGCTCGCTCGCCGACCTGAAGCCGACCCACACGCTGGTCGTCGGCACCGATCCGGTTGCGGCCGACGCCTTTGGCGCCACGCTGCTCGGCAAGACCTTCCGCGATCTCCCGTACCTTGTCCGCGCGGCGGGGCTTGGCTGCGGGACAACCGATTTCGATTCGCTGAAACCCGTGCGCGACGCCGTGTCATGAAAATCACCACCGCGCGGCGCCTGGCGCAGATCTTCTTCTTTGCGATTTTCGTTTGGCTGGTCCTCGTGGCTACGGTCGGCACAGGCTGGACGCAGTGGCGCGGCTGGCCGATCTCGTGGTTCCTGCAGCTCGACCCTCTTGTGGCGGCCGGCACGGCCCTGACAACTCATTCGCTGAATCCAGGACTTGCGTGGGCCCTGGCGACGATCGTTTTGACGATCCTCTTCGGCCGGGTCTTCTGCGGGTTTGTGTGTCCTTTCGGCGCGATTCACCAGTTCGTCGGATGGCTCAGCCGCCGGATTCGCCGCCCCAGGGAAAAAATCGCCCTCAACGCCTACCGGCCCGCGCAGGCCGTCAAGTATTACATCCTGGCCGCGTTGCTCGGGGCCGCTGCGTTCTCCACGGGCAGCGCCTTCGTCGGCAGGCTGCACATTGGGCTGCTCGACCCGATTCCCCTGCTGAGCCGCAGCTTCAACCTGGTCGTCCTGCCGGCGGCAGACCTTGCCTTTGAGCGGGTGTTTCCGGCCGGCCGTTTCTCGTCCGGCGCCGCCCTGGTCGGCGGCCTGTTCATCGCGTTTGTGTTGCTGAATCTCTGGATTCCCCGCTTTTACTGCCGGTTTGTCTGCCCTCTGGGGGCCCTGCTCGGGATCTTCGCGCGACGCACGCTTTGGGGAATCGGAAAAACCGGCCGGAAATGCAGCGAGTGCTCGCTGTGCGACGTCGATTGCGAGGGCGCGTGCAATCCCATGGGCCCGATTCACGTCAGCGAGTGCCTGATGTGCATGAATTGCCTCGACACCTGCCCCGGGGCGGAGCCCCTCGGCTATCTCGAGCGGCCGTCGCAGGGCGGGGAGGTCACCTCGCACGGGGTCACGCGGCGAGGCTTTCTGGTCGCCGCGCTGGGCGGGCTGTCTGCGGTCCCGCTTGCGCGGCTCGGCGGCGCCCGGACGGCCTGGTCGCCCGCGCTCATCCGGCCGCCCGGCTCCGTCGCCGAGGAGGAGTTTCTAGCGCGCTGCATCAAGTGCTGCGAGTGCGTGCGCGTCTGCCCCACCAACGTCCTGCAGCCGGCCACCTTTGAGCACGGCTGGGAGGCGCTTTGGACCCCCGCACTCAACAACCGGATCGGCACCAGCGGCTGCCAGCTCAACTGCATCGCCTGCGGCCAGGCGTGCCCGACCGGCGCCATCCGTCCGCTCTCGCTCGATCAGAAGCAGGGCAGCGGCGGATTCGAGGCCGCGGGCGCGGTGCGCATCGGACTCGCGAGCGTCGACCGCGGCCGCTGCCTGCCCTGGGCGATGGACCGGCCATGCATCGTGTGCGAGGAGAACTGCCCGGTCACGCCGAAGGCGATCACCGTGTCGGAAATCGAGCAGACGGTGCGGGACGGGGCCTTTGAGGTCGCCTCGGCAAAGGGCGCGGTTCTCAGGATCCGTGGCGCCAGGCTGGCCCCGGGCCAGTTCGCCTCTGGCGACTACGCATGCAAGCTCGCCTCGGAGGAGCGAGGGCGGGCGATTGTCGCCAACACCGAAGACACGCTCACGATCGATGCCGCAGCGGCCTGGCCCGAACCGCCCGCGCAGGGCGCACGGGTCGAGGTGCAAATACGCCTTCAGCGGCCGGTTGTCGATCCGTCGCGCTGCATCGGCTGCGGGGTGTGCGAGCACGAATGCCCGATGAACGGGCTCAGGGCGATCCGCATCACCGCTGACAACGAAACGCGGGACCCGCGCCACTCCGTCCTTCTCGCCGCCCATGCGGCCGAACCGTCCTCCCATACCTCTCCATGAACACAAATCATACTCCGCTCACCCGCCGCCGCTTCCTGCAGACCTCAGCCCTGCTCGGCGCCGGCGCACTCCTCATGCCATCCGCCGGTTGGGCCGCCGAACCGGCGCCATCGATACCGCGCCGGAAGTACGGGAAAACCGGCGTCGAATTGCCGGTCCTCGGCCTCGGCTGCATGTTCGATGTCCTGCGCAACTCGGTGATCCTCCGCCAGGCCTACGACAACGGCATCACCTACTGGGACACGGCTGCCGGCTATCGCAACAGCGAGCCCGCCCTGGGCCAGTTCTTCGAGAAGAACCCCTCGGCCAGGAAGGACATTTTCCTCGTCACCAAGGCCTCGGGTTCGCGGGACACGGACGGAATGACGGAGCGCCTCGCCCAGTCGCTCGAACGGATGAAGACCGACTACATCGACCTTTATTTCATGCACGGCATGAGCGACATCAGCGAGGTCGACCAGCCCGAGATCAAGGCGTGGGTCGAGGCGACGAAGAAGAGCGGCAAGATCCGGCATTTCGGTTTCAGCACCCACAGCAACATGGAGCAATGCCTCACCGCCGCCGCGAAGCTCGGATGGATCGATGGCGTGATGTTCAGCTACAACTATCATCTGATGGACACGCCCGAGATGAAGGCCGCGATCGACACGTGCTGCGCCGCGGGCGTCGGATTGACCGCGATGAAGACGCAGGGCCAGCGGCAGGGCGCCGAAACGCCCGCCCAGGCGGCCCTCCTCTCCGTCCTGACGGGCAAGGGCCTGACCCCGGGCCAGGCAAAGCTCAAGCTGGTCATGGACAACCCTCAGATCTCAGTCGCCTGCGTGCAGATGCCCAACCTGAAGGTGTTCCGCGAGAACCTGGCCGCGGCGCTGACCCCGGCCGGTCTATCGACGGCGGAGCACGTGGCGCTGCAGCGCCATGCCGAGGCGACCCGCAACAGCTACTGCGCCGGATGCAGCCGGTTCTGCGAGTCCGCGTTTGCCTCGGATGTGCCCGTCCGCGATGTGCTCCGCTGCCTCATGTACCACGAGCATTATGAGGAGGTTGACGCGCGCTCGCTCTTCGCCGAAATCGCCCCGGAGACTCGCGCGGCCCTTGCAAATCTCGACTATTCCGCCGCGGAGAGCGCTTGTCCGCGGCGGCTGCCGATCGGAAACCTGATGCGGGAGGCCGCCGCCCGCCTGGGCTGCTGATCAGGGCACCAATCCCGGGGTCGCCTGCGCCAGGCTGTCATACACCTGGGGCAGGCGGGTCTCGAGACCGTTCACTGTCTCAGCCGGCTTTGACTCGATCTGCACCTCGGCGGGAGCCAGGCCCTCGCGCGTGGCCTTGAGCGTGATTGTGCCGGACTCCTCGGTCGAGCGGATCGCCACCCGGTTGATGCCGCATTCAGTGCTGAGGTAAAGATTGTTTGTCGAATCGAGCATGGCGCTGTTCAGGCCGCCGCGCCAGACGGCGGGACCTTCGATTGCAAAATCCACCCGCGCCTCGTCGGTCGGGCAGCGGCGGCCCTGCGCATCCACTACCTCAAAGTCGACCAGGGCAACATCCGAGCCGTCGGCCAGCAGGCCGTGGGGGCCCGCATGAACGCTGAGGCGGATGGCCGCGGGCGCTCCGGCGGTCTCCAGTTCGGTCTGCGCAACCACTTGGCCGCCCTTGGATGCCACGGCCTTGAGGGTTCCGGGCGCAAAGGCGACGCCGGGGAAGGCATAGACGCAGCCCGTGTTCTCGCCGATCAGAAGCTCGCTGCCCTGTTGCCTGCCCCCCCTGTAGGGGTCGACAAAAGTGGCCGGCTGGGTCTGCACGCCCAGGGACTTGCCGTTCAGAAACAGCTCCACCTGGTCGCAGTGCGACGCCGCCACGTACATGGTCTTCTTGGTATTCTCCGGATAGGTCCAGTGGCCGATGATGTGGATGTCCGGTTTCTCGCTTTGCATCACGCGCGAGACAAAGAACAGCTCCTTCGGCAAACGCGCGCCGTCCACCTTGCCGCTCACCCGAAGGACGTAGCTGCCCTGCTGGCGGCCGTCTGCATCGGAGTCGGTGAAGTAGATCGAGGAATAGGCTGACCATTTCGAGTGCGTGGGATCCGGGTTGTCGATCCGGTTGCGGACGTAGCTCGCGTAACGGGTGGCGGCGGCGAGGCAGAACGTCTCGGAATTCCAATGCCAGCTGTCGACGGGACGGCCGCCGATCGAGCCGGTCTTGGGCTTGAAGCCGAAATGCGGCGGCGAGAAATCGTCCCAGATGTTGCGCCCCGCCTCGTCGCGAAAGTCCTCCGTCTCGATCAGCGGCGCCTTGTCGCGCCGGGCGATGCTGTACCCGCGGAAGATGTCGTCGCCGGCAACCTTGTCGGCCTGGGGCGCCTGGCCGATCATGACCCCGTAGTACTCGGAAACCGGGGTGAGGGCCTTGTTGGCATCCGCAAGATCGTTGTCGCGGGTGCCCATGACTCGCCCGCCGTTGGGATCCCACTGCTTGCGCAGGGCGACCATCTGCACCATCTCCTCCGGCGTCACGATCGTGTTGCCCGCCTCCCAGAAGAAAATGCTCGGATTGTTGCGGTAGAAGACCATCGAGTCGCGCATGACCTCGACGCGCTGGTCCCACTGGCGGCCGGTCACCATCCGCTCCTTGTCCCCCGCAGGGCACACCTCGACGACCCCGAGCCTGTCGCAGGCCTCGACGTCCGCCCGCTCGGGCGAGACGTGCATCCAGCGCATGTAGTTGCCGTTGCTCGCCCGCAATAGGGCAAGCGTGAAGTCATGCATCCAGTCGGGATACGCCCCGCCCAAGCCGGGCCAGTCGTTGGCCGCACGCTGCGAGTAGCCGGTGAGCCAGATGAAGCGTCCGTTCAGCCAGACGCCGCCAGTGCCTGCGCCGCCCTTGAACTCCGTCTTCCGAAAGCCGGTCTGGGTGCGACAGACATCCACCACCTTGCCGTTCACGGACAGGAGCGAATAGACGCTGTAAAGGTACGGGTCGTTCACATCCCAAAGGCGCGCGCCGGAGAGGGTGCCCGAGGCCGTGAACGTCTCCGACTGCCCGCCGACCAGGTCGGAGGTGTTGCCGTCGAGCTTGGCCCGCACGACGCCGTCGGCGTCGACCACGACGGCCGAAAGGGTGACGGAGGCGTAATCGGCCGTCTCATTGGCGACCTCCGCCTCCACCTTAAGGTCTGCTGTCCTGGCCTTGAGGTCGATGGCCTCGGGATAGACATACACACCCGTCGTCTGGAGATTCTCATACAGCGGCAGGGTTTGGTAGATTTTTCCCGCCACGATCAGCTTCGCATCCCGGTTCAGTCCGCCGAAATTCGGGTTGAAGTCCTTGGCGTTCCATTCAAACGCGGTTCCGGTGGCCTCCTCCTTGTAGTTGGGGCTGTTGTCCACCTTGACCGCCAGCACATTGTCCTGGCCGCCGAAATTGGCGAACTTGGAGATGTCCACGCCGACAGCCGTGACGCCGTTCTCGTACTTTCCGACTGGCTGCCCGTTGAGAAAGAAACGGGCCGCCTGCCGCATTCCGTCAAACTCGATGAAGACCTTCTGGCCGTCGGCGCCGGCGGGCAGCCTGAAGTGCTTCCGGTACCAGCCGATTCCCATCATCTTCTCGCTCTGGTCGCCTCCGCTGTGGCTGATGTAGGCGCGGTAGGAGTCCGTCTCGTTCCAGGTATGGGGAAGGCTGACGGCGGTCCAGGCCGAGTCGTCGAAGTCCGGCTTGTCGGCTCCCGCGGAGTCGCCGAAGGCGAATTTCCAGCCGGGGTTGAAGTTGTAGACCGCGCGGGGCGAGGCTGGAGCGGCGAATTTCGCGCCAACGGCGAGGCCGCCCGCGTCGGTGGACGGCGGCTTGGCGGTTTTGGAGCAGCCTGAGAGCAGCAGGCCGAGCGCCAAGAGGAAGAATGGGACATGATGTGGTTTCATAGGGGCTGGGGATTCTGAGCGGCCGGTCCTTGTGGCCGACTGCCGGAATTGGTTTTCGGAAGAATGAACCTTGGGGATACTTCCGATAGCCGGCAAATCCGCCAGACGATTTCTTGGCCAAAAAGGTGCAATAAATGCAGCGGCCTCCATCGGGTGATGTCAGCATGGGCCGCGGTGCGACGGCGACAGCCGTGGGAAATACACCCCATACCAAGTTATTGGCCGGGCGCGTACCCTCAAGAGCAATTGCAGACCCTATCGTCACGCTGGCAAAACTGGACTGCCAGGCAGGCGCGACCGCGTGCGAGCGAGCCGCCCCTGCGGGCCGAGTTGTTCAGCGTCGAACAGTTCGGGCGCCATGCCCATGTCCTTGCGGCGGACCATCGAATCGCGGCCCGGAACAGCTCCAACAGGCTGCTGGCCCGCCTGGGCGAGAACGAGCAGCGCCTTCGGGCCTTCAATCGCGCGACCCTGGCCGTGGATCCCAGCCGGCGCATCACTCCCGCGGCCGAATGGCTCCTCGACAATTTCTACCTGATTGAAGAGCAGGTCCAGATGGCCAGGAGGCATTTGCCCCGCGGATACAGCAGGGAATTGCCCCGCCTTTCGAACGGCCCTTCGGCGGGACTTCCGCGCGTTTACGACATCGTGCTCGAATTGATCTCGCATGCGGATGCGCAGATCGATGCGGGACCGCTCAGCGCCTTCGTCGCCGCCTACCAGGCCGTGTGCCCCCTCAAGCTGGCCGAGCTTTGGGCCATACCCATCATGTTGCGCCTCGGGTTGATCGAAAACCTTCGGCGTGTCGCCACGCGGCTGACCGCAGCCCGGCTGGATCGGGATCTTGCGGACCTCTGGGTGGATCGATTGCAGGGCATGGCCGAGACGAATCCGTCCCGGCTCGTTGTTGTCGTGGCGGACATGGCGGGATCCGAACTGCCCGTCTCAAGCTCGTTCGTGGCGGAATTCTGCCAGCGGCTGTCGCGCCAGAGCCCGGCCTTGTACCTCGCACGCAGCTGGCTTGAACAGCGGCTCGTTGAGCAGGGGCTGTCCATCGAGCAGTTTGTCCATCTGGACAGCCAAAATCAGGCGGCGGACCAGGTCTCCGTCAGCCACAGCATAGCCAGTCTTCGCTTCCTGAGCGCCAACGATTGGAAGGATTTTGTGGAGGCCCTGAGTCTCGTCGAAAGGACCCTGCGCTCGGATCCCGGCGGCGTTTACGGGAGCATGGATTTTTCGACCCGCGACCGCTATCGCCATTCGGTCGAGTTCCTTGCCCGGCACAGCCGGCTCCCGGAGACCGACGTTGCGCGCAGCGCCATCCAACTGGCCGAGGATGGCGCCCGCCTGAAGGGGCGCGAAGACCGCACCGCCCATGTGGGTTTCTATCTTATAGACAAGGGCCAGTCCGCGCTGGGGCGCGGAATGAAAGTGCGCTGGCCCTGGAGAACGGTCATCGAGCGGGGCATACATCGTTTCCCGCTGGTGTTCTACGCGGGCGGCGTGGGCCTGCTGACCTTGCTCGCCACGCTCGACTTTGTTCAGGGGGCGGGGGCGTTCGAAGCGAGGGGATGGAGCCTCGTTTTCTTCGTTTTGGTCTTCCTGCTTTGTTCCAGCCAGCTGTCCACGGCATTCATGAACTGGCTGTCCATGCGGCTGGTGAAGCCGTGTCTACTCCCGCGGCTCGATTATTCAAAGGGCATCGCTCCGGAGTGCCGCACCATGGTGGTCGTCCCCGCGATGCTCACGAGCCTGGACGACATCGACCGCCTGATCGAGACCCTGGAGATTCACCACCTCTCGAACAGGGATGAGCACCTTCACTTCGCCCTGCTGACGGATTTCCGGGATGCGCCGCAGGAGGTCCTGGCCGGGGATCCGGCGCTGATTGAGCGGGCCAAATCGGGGATTGAGACGCTGAACAGCAGGTATCTGCCGGACGGGAAAGGCCGGTTTTTCCTGCTTCACCGCCCGCGTCGCTGGAACGCCGCGGAAGGCCTGTGGATGGGCCATGAACGCAAGCGGGGAAAACTCATGGAGTTCAACGCCCTGCTCCGGGGCGGCCGCAGCGACTGCTTTTCGCAGATCGTCGGGGATGCCGCGATGTTTCCGTTGATCAAGTATGTCATCACGCTCGACGCGGACACCCAGCTGCCGCGCGACGCCGCCCGCCAGCTCGCCGGAACGATGGCCCACCGGTTGAACCGGCCGGAATTCGATCCGGTGCGCGGAATTGTGAAAGAGGGCTACGGCATTCTGCAGCCGCGCGTGGGGGTGAGCCTGCCGAGCGCAGGCCGGTCCTGGTTTGTCCGGCTTTTTTCCGGCGATGCGGGAATCGATCCCTACACAAGGGCGGTTTCCGACGTTTATCAGGATCTCTTCCAGGAGGGCTCCTTCATCGGGAAGGGCATCTATGATGTGGACGCCTTCGAGCGGGCGATGGCCGGACGCTTCCCGGACAATGCCATTCTCAGCCACGACCTGCTGGAGTCCTGCCATGTCCGCTCGGCCCTGGTCAGCGATATCGAACTCTACGAGGAGTACCCCTCCCGCTACGATGTCGACGTCAACCGGCGCCACCGCTGGATACGGGGCGACTGGCAGATCATGCCGTGGCTGCTGCCGCGGGTTCCGGGGGGGGGCGTCCAGCGCATAGCCAATCCCCTCTCCGGGCTGTCGAAGTGGAAGATTTTTGACAACCTCCGCCGCAGCCTGATTCCAGCCGCCCTGGTGCTTTTCCTGCTGGGCAATTGGACGCTCCTTTCCGGAGCGGGCGGCCTCGGAACACTGCTCGTCCTCGCGATCATCATGCTCCCGGGCCTGCTGGCGGCGCTGGCCGGGCTCATTGGCAAGCCGGCCGACCTGCCCTGGGCGATGCATCTGCGGGAAGAGGCCGCGTTGGGCGGCCGCCAAATCGGCCAGGTCCTCCTCACGCTGGCATTCCTGCCGTACGACGCCCTTGTCAGCCTGGATGCGATAGGAAGGACGCTGCTGCGCCTCCTGGTGACCCGCAGGAGGCTTCTGGAGTGGCGGACATCGGGCGACTCCGAGCGGAGCTCCAGCAAGGGTCTTGCGGATTTTTTTGCCACCATGTGGATCGCGCCCACCCTTGCGCTGGCGAGCGCATTCCTGCTGGCCACGCTGCAGCCCGCTCACCTGCCCCAGGCGCTGCCGATCCTTGGCCTGTGGCTGGCGGCCCCATGGATCGCCTGGTGGATCAGCCGGCCAATCGAATCGGCGGCTCCGGACCTGACGGCGGAGCAATCGGCCTTTCTGAGGCGAATCGCCCGCAAGACCTGGCATTTCTTCGAAAGCTTTGTGACAGCGGAGGAGAATTGGCTGCCCCCGGACAATTTCCAGGAGATTCCCGCCCCAACAGTCGCTTCGCGGACCTCGCCCACAAACATGGGCCTGGCGCTGCTTGCCAACCTGGCCGCCCGGGACCTCGGATACCTGTCGGTGGGGGCGCTTATCGATCGGACGGAAAGCGCCTTCGCGACGATGCAGCGGCTCGAGCGTTACCGCGGGCATTTCTACAATTGGTACGAGACGCGGCAGCTACGCCCCCTCCTCCCGCTTTACATCTCGAGCGTCGACAGCGGCAATCTCGCGGGGCATCTGCTGACGCACGGCGCGGGACTGCGCGAACTGGCGGACGAGAGGATCCTCGCACCTCAGGTCTTTGCCGGCCTTCGCGATACGGTGGAGGTGCTGTGGAGCCTGGCTGCCAGCGATCCCGCGCTTGCGGAACTCGATGCCGATCTGTCGAGGGCGCCCGGCACGCTGGCCGCCGCGTCCGCCCTGCTGGACCGGGCGGCAAGCCAGGCGGCCGGGATTGCCGCGTCATTGGCGGATGAAGGGGAGGAATTGAAACGATGGAGCCGGATTTTGGAACAAGGCTGCCGGCAGCACCGGGACGATTTGCATTCCCTGGCCCCGTGGCTGGCGCTGGCCGGTCCTCCCCCTGAATCGGGCGGCGGCGCGGGAGATTCCGCGGCGCCGTCCGGCGCGACGGCGAAACTGAAGGATAGGCTCGCCCGGCTGGACCAGGTCCCGACTCTGCGCGAGGTATCCATCCTGGATCGGTCCCTCGGCCCCTTGATCGAGGAGGCGCTAAGGGGATTGGAAGGGGAGCCGGCCCAGCCCCGGGAGCCGGAGCGCGCATGGCTGTCAGAGTTGTCGCGCTGTGTGCTCGAGGCAGGCGAGCGCGCCCGCGAGCGCATCCTGGTTCTGGAAGAACTTGCCCAGGAGGGCGACGGCATGGCCGAAATGGACTTCAAGTTTCTTTCCGATCCTGAGCGAAACCTGTTTTCCATCGGTTACAACGTCGCCGAACGCCGGCTGGATTCCAGTTTCTACGATTTGCTGGCCTCTGAGGCGCGCCTGGCCAGCTACGTCGCCATTGCCCTTGGGCAGGTTCCCCAGGATCACTGGTTCGCGATGGGCCGGCTGCTCGTTCCGTCGCCGCGGGGGTCGATCCTGGTGTCCTGGAGCGGGTCGATGTTCGAATATCTGATGCCGCTGCTTGTCATGCCCAGCTATGAAAACACCCTGCTGGATCGCACCTGCCAGGTGGCGGTGAGGCGGCAGATTGAGTACGGGGAATTGCGCGGCGTGCCCTGGGGAATCTCGGAATCGGGCTACAATCGGATCGACGTTCACCTGAACTACCAATATCGCGCCTTCGGCGTGCCGGGCCTTGGCTTGAAGCGGGGCCTGGCGGAGGACCTGGTGATCGCACCGTACGCCACCGCGATGGCACTGATGGTGGAGCCCCAGCAGGCCTGTGAAAATCTCCAGCGGATGGCGGCCGATGGCCGCGAAGGGGCCTACGGATTCCACGAGGCCGTGGATTATACCCCGTCGCGACTGCCGCCGGACGAATCGAGCGCGACCATCCGGTCATTCATGGCGCACCACCAGGGAATGACCCTGCTGGCGCTGGTGAATGTGCTGCAGGACAGCCCCATGCAACGGCGCTTCATGGCCTGTCCCATGCTCAAGGCGGCTGACCTGCTTTTGCAGGAACGCGTTCCCAGGACAGCCCCCAGCGGCTTTGCCGGGGACCTTGCGCTGGAAACTCCGCAGGGGTTTTCCAGAGAGGCGGAAAGCGGAATGCGCGTCATGACGGATCCCGCGGCCCCGGCGCCGGAGGTTCACCTGTTATCCAACGGCAGGTATCACGTCGTCGTCAGCAGCGCCGGCGGCGGCTACAGCCGCTGGCGCGACCTGGCCGTCACAAGATGGCGCGAAGACGCCACGCGCGATTGCTGGGGGACCTTTGTTTACCTCCGCGACCCCGCGACGGGTGAATTCTGGTCCGCCGCGCATCAGCCCGCCCTGCGGGCTACGAAGCGCTACGAGGCGATCTTCACCCAGGCCCGGGCCGAGTTCCGCCAGGACCAGGCGTGGCTAGAGACCCACACTGAAATCAGCGTTTCGCCGGAAGACGACGTGGAACTGAGGCGCATCAAGCTCACCAACCGTTCGTCGTCGGTGCGCGTCATCGAACTGACAAGCTATGCGGAGGTGGTGCTCGCGGCTCCGGCTGCGGACGCGGCGCATCCCGCCTTCGGCAATCTTTTCGTGCAGACGGAGTTCATGGGTTCCGCCTCCGCCATCCTCTGCACCCGCCGCCCCAGATCCGTGGAGGAAAAGGCGCCGTGGCTTTTGCACCTCATGGTGGGCCAGGGAGGCAAGCAGGGCGAAGTCTCCGGCGAAACCGATCGCTGCCGGTTCATCGGGCGGGGCGGAACGCCGGCCGCGCCGGCGGCCCTTCTTGAGGCCGGCCCGCTGTCCAATACCAGCGGGTCGGTCCTTGACCCCATCGTCGCGCTGAGGCGCATGGTCGCGCTGGAACCCAATGAAACGGCCGTCATCGACCTTGTGCTGGGGGTGGCGGAGAGCCGGGAGTCGGCGCTTGTGCTTGTGGAGAAATACCAGAATTTTCGCATGACCGACCGGGCCTTCGACCTGGCCTGGACACACAGCCAAGTCACCCTGCGCCACATCGATGCGACGGAGGGGGAGGCTCAGCTCTACGGCCGGATGGCCGGGGCCCTGATCTACGCGGATCCCGCGCAACGGGCCAGCCCCGGCGTTTTGCGCAGCAACCGGAGGGGGCAAAGCGGCCTTTGGAGCTACGGCATCTCGGGCGATTCGCCGATTGTCGTGCTTCGCATAGGCAATGCTGAGAAGATGGAGATCGTCCGGCAGCTGGTCCGGGCGCACGCCTACTGGCGGATAAAGGGGCTGACTGTGGAACTGGTCATTCTGAACGAGGACGTTTCGATTTACCGCCAGTCCCTGCAGGATCAAATCACCGGACTGGTCTCATCGGGGATCGAAGCGCAGAAGCTGGACAAGGCGGGGGGAATCTTCGTCCGGCGCCTGGAACAGGTTCCCAATGATGAACGGGTGCTGCTCCAGTCCGTGGCGAGGATTGTCCTGGACGACGAAAGCGGAACCCTGGCCGAACAGATGGAGCGGCGGAGCGAGGTCGAACCGGCGGTCCCGGCGCTGGCGCGCACCCGCCGCGGGCGGTCCGAACCGCGGGAGACGCCGCCTGCACGGGAGCTGATTTTCCAAAACGGCCTCGGAGGCTTCACCCCCGACGGGCGCGAGTATGTCATTTCCCTCGGGGCCGGGCAGAGCACTCCGGCCCCGTGGGTCAATGTGCTTGCCAATCCGTCCTTTGGAACGGTTGTTTCGGAGAGCGGAGGCGCCTATACCTGGGGCGAGAACGCCCACGAGTTTCGATTGACGCCCTGGAGCGACGATCCCGTCCAGGACACGACCGGTGAAGCCTTGTACATTCGCGACGAGCAGACCGGTCGGTTCTGGTCGCCGACGCCCCTGCCTGCGCGCGGCGCAACGCCATACGTCGTCCGGCATGGTTTCGGCTACACCGTTTTTGAACACACCGAAAACGGCATCGCCTGCGAGCTGTGGATCTACGTGGCGATGGACGCGCCGGTGAAGTTTTCGATCTTGAAGCTGCGCAATGTCTCCGGCCGGCCGCGAAGGGTCTCGATCACCGGCTACTGGGAATGGGTGCTGGGCGAGCTGCGGGAGAAAAGCCTGCTGCACGTGCAGACTGAGGTGGACCTCAAGACCGGCGCATTGCTCGCGCGCAATTTTTACAACACCGAATTTCCCGATCGCATCGCGTTCGTCGATGTCAACGATCTGGCACGCACCGTAACCGGGGATCGCAGGGAATTCCTGGGCAGGAACGGAAGCCTGTCGCAGCCGGCGGCGCTGAAGCGCGCACGGCTTTCCGGCAGGGTGGGAGCGGGATTGGATCCCTGCGCAGCGGTCCAGGTGGCCATCGATCTGCCCGACGACAAGGAGCGGGAGACGGGCTTTCGCCTCGGGCTTGCCCGGAGCACGGCGGAGGCGCAGGGCCTGATCCAGCGGTTCCGCCGGGCGGACGCTGGCCGCACGGCGCTCGAAGGGGTGTGGTCCTATTGGAACCGGACGCTCGGCGCGGTGACCGTGGACACGCCCGATCCGGCCGTGAATGTGCTGGCGAACGGCTGGCTGCTGTACCAGACCCTGGGCTGCCGCTTATGGGGCCGGACGGGCTTCTATCAATCCGGGGGCGCCTTTGGATTCCGCGACCAGCTGCAGGACGTGATGGCGCTCGTGCACGCCGAACCGGCGCTGACCCGCGAACATCTTCTCCGCGCCTCGGCGCGGCAGTTCCGGGAAGGGGACGTGCAGCACTGGTGGCATCCACCGGCTGGACGCGGCGTTCGGACGCACTCATCCGACGACTACCTGTGGCTCCCCTATGCCACCTGCCGTTACGTGGCATCCGTCGCGGACACCGGCGTCCTCGACGAAAGGGTTCAGTTCATAGAGGGTCGGCTGGTCAAGCCGGAGGAGGAGGCGTACTACGATCTGCCGAATCGCTCCGAGGAGTCGGCCACGCTCTACGAACATTGCACCCGGGCCATTGAGCGCGGATTGAGGTTCGGCGAGCACGGCCTGCCGCTGATCGGCTGTGGAGACTGGAATGACGGCATGAACCGGGTGGGCAACCAGGGGCGGGGTGAAAGTGTCTGGCTCGCCTTCTTCCTTTACGACGTACTGACCCGGTTTGCGGCACTGGCGCTCTCGCGCGGCGATTCCGCCTTTGCCGGGCGCTGCCTTGCCCAGGCCCAGGAGCTGCGGCAGAACATCGAGCGGCACGGCTGGGACGGCCAATGGTATCGCCGAGCCTATTTCGACAACGGCGAGCCGCTTGGTTCCGAAACCAACCCGGAATGCCAGATCGATTCGCTGCCGCAAAGCTGGTCTGTGATCAGCGGTGCCGGAGATCCGCTGCGGTCGCGCCAGGCCATGCAATCCGTCGACAGGCGCCTGGTCCGCGCGGACGCCGAATTGATCCAGCTTTTCGATCCGCCCTTCGACAAATCCGCGCTCAACCCCGGTTACATCAAAGGCTACATTCCGGGCGTGCGCGAGAACGGCGGACAATACACGCATGGCGCAATTTGGACGGCCATGGCCTTTGCCCTGATGGGAGAGGGCGAACGCGCATGGGAGCTGTTCGCCCTGCTCAACCCGATCCACCACAGCGGGACGCCCAGCCAGATCGCCACCTACAAAGTCGAGCCATACGTCGTGGCCGCCGACGTTTATGCCGTCCCGCCGCACGTGGGCCGGGGCGGCTGGACCTGGTACACGGGCTCGGCCGGCTGGATGTACCGGCTGCTGGTCGAGACCCTTCTGGGCGTCAATCTGGAGGGAGACAAGCTGCGCCTGGAGCCCCGGATGCCGAAGACCTGGACGAGTTTCAAGATTCATTACCGCTACCGGCAAACGGTTTACCACATCGCGATCGTCCGCGCCGGCGGCGGACCGGACGGCGGGGACCGCCTGTCCCTCGACGGTCGGGAAGTGCCCGGCAGGACGATCCCGCTTCGGGACGACCGCATTGAGCATGCCGTCGAACTGATGATCTGCGGACGGTAGGGTATTACCGTATCGCAATTTGACCCAAACAGTTGTTTAATAGGAACAAGACGGGCGGTTAGCCCGAAGATTTCATGAAAACGGCCAAAGATCGCCAAACCGCCGAGGAAAAAGGGCCAAAGACGACCGAGGTGTGCTTGCAAGCACATCGCAGGGAGTCTGAGGCCCTTTTTCGAGAGCGGTTTGGATGAGATTTGGACGAATTTCATGAAATCTTCGGGTTAGCCCCGGTTACGATCTCCTTCAGGGCAACCAATCATTTGAAACCACGCACTGGATCATATCCCACCAGAAAGATGATCGACGGAAGGTCCCAGTTGATGGGCAGGGGTCGCAGGCTGCTGGCCGCGCGATACGTGGCGGCGCTCGGCGCCGAGCTCGGCGGGCATCGGCCTGGAAGGGACGGGCATGCGAAAGAGCTGGGCCAGGCCGCCCTTGACGGAGGGCTCGCAACGCTGGACGTGGCCGTAATGCACGGGCAGGCGGTGAGCACCCTGGCATCGTCGCATAATTTTGCCGACTTGCGCAACGGCTCCCTCAAGCGGGCGGGAAACTTTCTCATCCAGGCGCTCACTCCGCTGGAGTTGGCCCAACGCGACACGCGGGAGACAAACTGGCAATTGCGAGGGCGAAACGAGACCCTGCGCCGGCTCACCGTTGAATTGACGAAGGGAAGCCGCACGCTGAAACGCGAGGTTGCGCGGCGAATGGCCGGCGAATTGGCGGTCAGAAAAAGCAGGGAGCAGTATCGGATGCTTTTCCTCGAGTCGCAGGTCATGCAGAAGAAGCTCCGCCAGATGACGCGCCAGATCATCATGGCGCAGGAGGAGGAGCGCAAGGAGATCAGCCGCGAACTGCACGACGATGTCGTCCAGACGCTTGTCGGCATCAATGTCGAGCTGTCGGCCCTGGGCAAGGGAGCCTCCGTCGGGCTTCGCGCCCTGAAGAAGAAGATAGCGCGCACCCAGCGGCTGGTCGAGAATTCCGTCAATGCGGTACACCGTTTTGCCCGCGAACTCCGGCCCGCCGTGCTCGACGACCTGGGCCTGATCCCCGCGCTTACCGCGTACAGCAAGAGCCTTGCGGAGCGGAAGAAGCTCAGGATCCAGATGACGGCCTTCGGGGGGGTCGAGGCGCTGGGCAATGTCAAGCGAACCGTGCTCTTCAGGGTTGCGCAGGAGGCCCTCACCAACATTGCCCGGCATGCGCAGGCCACCGAGGTCACGATGAGCATCAGCGAGATCTCGGGCGCGATACGGATGGAGATCAGCGACAATGGGCGGTCATTCAACGTCAAGAAGGCCCTCTTTTCCAATAACCCGAAGCGGCTGGGCTTGGTTGGCATGAAGGAGCGCGTCGAGATGGTCGGCGGAAAGCTGACCATAGAATCATTGCCCGGCAAGGGCACGACCGTCCGGGCCGAGATTCCCTTTAAACTGGAGAAAGAAAGAAAATGACATCCTCGAAGCAAATAACGATCCTGCTGGCCGAAGATCATGCCGTGGTGCGGCAGGGCCTGTGCGCGCTGCTGAGCGCGGACGGACAATTTCTGGTGCTGGGAGAGGCCCAGACCGGCCGCGAGGCGGTGGAAATGGCGAACAAGCTTCGGCCCGACGTAATCCTGATGGACATCGCCATGCCGGTGCTGAACGGACTGGAGGCGACGCGGCAGATCCTGGCCGCCGATCCGAGGGCAAAGGTCGTCGTCCTTTCGGCCCACAGCGACGAAGTGTACGTCGAGCGCATGAACGAGGCCGGCGCCGCCGGTTTCCTCGAAAAACAGACCTCTGCCGAGATTCTCACCAAGGCGATTCGCGAGGTCGCCCAGGGCAAGGAGTTCTACAGCCCGTCCATCGCCAAGCGGCTGCGTGAAAATCAAACCAAGCCGCTTGATCGTAACGGGTTGCATAAAACGCAAAGCGTCCGGCTGACCTCCCGCGAGTCCGAGGTCCTGCAGCTCGTTGCCGAGGGCTCTGCAAACAAGCAGGTCGCGTCGGAACTCGGCATCAGCATCAAGACGGTCGAGAAGCACCGCCAGCATGTGATGCAGAAGCTCAACATCCACGAGACGGCGGGTCTGACGCGTTATGCAATCGCTCAGGGTATCATCGAGAACAGCGTTCAGGTGACAGTCACCTGAACCAGGCGGGAGCAGCCTGGGAGGGGGCGCGTCACCCGCCGAGTGCGTCGCAGCACTTGCGGAAGTGAAAGCCGTAGATCGACAGGGTGACAGCCATCGGGACAAGCTTTGGCCGGCGAAAACACGTCCACAGCAGCAGACCCCAGAAATGAAACCGCTCGCGGCCGATCACGCCGAGGCGGATGCTCGCGCGGGCCAGGGCCCTGACATCCCGCGATGTCACTGCGCTGGAGGCGCGCTGCGGACGGAACTCGCGCAGGAACGTGCGGATCCTCCGGTAATACGGGCCGGGAGCGTAAAGGTAGTCCATCAGCTGCCGGTAGCCGAGGCGCAGCGTCTCGCGATTCATTCGCGGTACGAAATTCGTCGTGCCGTCGACGTTGTCGCCGGTGGTCTCGCCGAGCAGGCGGCCCTGGAGCTTCATGCGCGCGTACAACGGGGTGCCGGGAATGGCCTGCAGCAGGCCGACCATCGCGGTGACAATCCCGCTCTTCTGGATGAATTCGGTCTGGCGCTGGAAGACCGTCGGCAGATCGGTGTCGAAGCCGACAATGAAGCCGCCCTGCACCTGCAGGCCCGCGCGCTGGATGCGCTTGACGTCGGCGACGAGGTCGCGGCTCCGATTCTGGCGCTTGTTGCATTCGGCGAGGCCCGCCTCCTCCGGCGTCTCGATGCCGATAAAAACCTGGTCAAAGCCCGCCGCGGCCATCTGCTTCATCAGGTTTTCGTCATCCGCGAGGTTGATGGAGGCCTCGGTGAAGAATGTGTAGCCGCGCCCTTCGGCGCGACGGCGAATCAGGGCCGGGAGCAGATCCTCGCGCAGGGAGCGCTTGTTGCCGATCAGATTGTCGTCGACAAAAAACACCGCGCCGCGCCATCCCTGCCGCCAGAGGCCGTCGAGTTCGGCGGTGATCTGGGCGGCTGTCTTCACCCGCGGCCGGTGGCCCAGCATGGCCGTGACGCTGCAGAAGTCGCAGTCAAAGGGACAGCCGCGGGAGTATTGCACGCTCATCGAGGCGTATCGCCGCAAGTCGATCAGCTCCCACAAGGGCTCCGGGGTCTCGCCCAGCTCGGGAAGGAGGGCGGACGTGTAGACGCGGCGCGCGCGGCCCTGCTCGAAATCGCGCAGAAACTCGGCGAGCGTCGTCTCGGCCTCGTTCAGGACAAAATGGTCGACATCCGGGAACCGCTCGTGCTCGACGGTGAACAGCGGTCCGCCTGCGACAATGGTCTTTCCGGCGGCGCGGCAGCGCGCGATCAGCTGAACCGCCGAGTCGCGCTGGGCTATCATGGCGCTGATCATCACGATGTCCGCCGAGGCCAGGTCCCTGTCCCGCAATCTGCGCACGTTCACGTCGACAAGGCGCTTCTCCCATTCCCTGGGCAGCATGGCGGCGACGGTGAGCAGGCCCAGCGGGGGGAGCGAGGAGCGCTTGCCGATGAATTTCAAGGCGTGCTTGAAACTCCAAAAAGTGTCGGGAAATCGCGGATAGAGCAGCAGAACGTTCATGCTGAGGCTGCGGGAATGATCTGCGCAAAAAAGGGTGGCATCAAGGACCGATTGTCTGCCCGTGGATGCGCGGGCCGATATGGGGTGTTGACCTACCCTCGCGGCGTCTGGGCGGACGCGAATTCCGGGCATTCCCGGGACAGTTCGCTGCGAAGACTCTCCCTCGCCCGCGCAATGCGGCTCTTTACCGTGCCGATGTTGATGCCGAGCGCCCGGGCAATCTCGCCATAGGAGCCGTTCAGACTGTTGCGCTGAAAGAGGGCCTCGCGACGGCCCGGTGTGAGCCGCTCCATGCACGCGGCGACCAAGCCGGAAAACTCGCTGATTTCCGCCTCCTGGAGGGGGCTGGGGGCGTCGCTTGGGATGAGGCTGGCAAGCGTCTCCCGGTTGTCGTCGCTGAACGCGCTGTCGAGCGACTGCGTCGTGTGGTGGCAGCGGCGAAAGAGGTATCTATAGCGGTTGTGGGAGAGATTGAGGGCGATCCGATGCAGCCAGGTGCCAAGCGCCGAGTCGCCGCGAAAGCGGGCGAGGCCGCGGTACGCCCGGACAAAGGTGTCCTGGACGATCTCCTCGGCGTCGGCGTGATTCCGCAAAAGCGGAAACGCGACGGCAAACACCCTCCCGCGATGGTGCGCGACGATCTCGGCGAAGGCATCCTCGTCCCCATTGTTGAAGCGCCGGACGAGCGTTTCGTCGCGCAGGGCCTCCTGGCTGCGAAGGGTGGCGCGGGCGGCGGTATCCGCGGCGCCATCGGCGGAATTTGAGGAACCGAGAAAGGGAATCGATGCGATCATGCCCGACAGTACGCTGGAGGGCTGCCGTTGAAAATGGGGTCTAGCCCGCATGCGGGCAGGCCAACACCCCATAGCGCCCGGAAGCGTTTGGGCGTAACCTCAGGCCGAAACATCCAGGCTTTCCATCACGGAGAGTCCGAGCGCGTTCGGCGGCGGCCGTCGCACTTCGCTCCTTCCCGCCAGTCAAAAGAACTCCCATGTCACTTCTCGGAATCATTCTCCTGTTTTTCTTCATCGCCCTTGTGCTTGGCGCGCTGCCCGCGTGGCCGCACAGCCGCAACTGGGGCTACTATCCCAGCAGCGGCTTCGGCGTGGTGCTTGTCATCCTGGTCGTCCTTCTGCTCATGAACCGGATCTGAACCGGATCCTCAGCTCCCCCGCCCATGGCCCACCTCGTCCTTGCCCTTTTCCTCATCGTCTTCGGCCTGAACCTCCTGTTCGGGCTCTCCATCCCAATCTGGGTCAGCGGACTGCTCGCGCTGATCGCCGGTGTCATGCTCGTGATGGAACACTTCCGGGTCCGCGTGGACCGGAAATGACCACGCAATCAACGCTGAAAAGACACCGCATAGCCAACCTGCCATGAAAACAAACATTGGACTAAGCGACGAAGACCGCCTGGAAGTCGGTCAGATCCTCAATCTCATCCTCGCTGATGAATACGTGCTCTATGCGACCACCCGCGACTATCACTGGAATGTTACGGGCCCGGAGTTCCAAAGCCTCCACAAGCAATTCGAGGAACAGTATGAGCAGATCGCGACATGGATCGACGATGTGGCCGAGCGGGCGCGCGCAATCGGCGCGGGCGCGCGCGGAAACTGGGCGGACCTGACGAAATCCGCGCGCACCTCGGCGGATCCCGGCATAGATCTGTCCGACGAGCACATGCTCTCCGAGCTGCTCGCCCTGCATGAGGAGATGATCGTGCAGCTGCGCACCGACGGCGCCGCCTGCACCGAACGCTTCAAGGACGCAGGCACGGCCGACTTTCTCACCGGTCTGATGGAACGGCACGAGAAGACGGCGTGGATGCTTCGGGCACAGCTCGACACGGAGGAAGAGGGCTCCTCATGACCGCGACGCAATTCATAGATTCAGACCAATAAGCCATGAAAAACCACCGAGAGATCCACCACACTCCCAAGGAAATCGCCAGCGAGCTGCAGGGGCTCCTTGCCGAAGCCGAGGCCATGATAGGCAGCCAGCCGGCCGAACATCCGGACGGGGCCGTCGATTCATTGCGCTCGCGCCTTGCCGGTGCGCAGGAACAGCTGGCCGACGTCTATGCCACAACGCGGAAAAAGGTCGTCGAAGGTGCCAAATCGACCGATGCGGCCATCCGTGCGAATCCCTACCAATCGCTGGCCATCGCGCTCGGCGTCGGGGTGCTTCTGGGCGTGCTGGTCGGACGCCGGAGCAAATAGCGGAATCCGCCCCATGGAGCCCACAATGCCAGCTTCAGGCGGGATTCTCGGTTCGCTCCGGCAGCTCGGAGACGGCTTCCTGGCATGCGTGCAGGACCGGTTCGAACTTCTTGCCGTCGAGATTCAGGAGGAGAAGTTTCGCCTGATCCAGACGGTCATCTGGATCAGCGCGGCGGCCTTCTCGGGGATGATGGCAATCGCGTTTGCGAGCCTGACCCTGGTTTATCTGTTCTGGGACGGCGCCCGCCTGGCCGTGCTTTCCGGACTGGCCCTCTTTTATGCGGCGGCCACGGTTGGAATCATAGCCGCTTTCCGCCGCTTCATCGCGCGCCAGCCGCGCCCGTTTTCAGCAGCACGGCAGGAAATCGGGGAGGATCGCGCATGTATCCGCAACGGGAATTGACCCGCCTGTCCGCCTACAAGGCCGCGCTCCGGCGGGACATGGCCTTCCGCCGCGACCGGTGCCTGGAGGCCGCGATTGCCGTCGCACAGCCCGTGGAGTGGCTGGACCGAACGCTGGCCTTCTGCCGGCGCCTGGCGCCCGCCGCCCTCTTTGCGGGCGTGCCGCTGGCGTTTCTCGCCGGGCGCGTTCTTCTTCCCAGCACAAAAGCCCCAGCCAGGCTGCTGCGCTGGGGCCTGCTCGTTTTCGGGGCCGTGCGCCTCATCGGTTCCGCGGCCAGGGCGCGCCCGGAAGCATAAACAATCCTCGTAAGGACGCATGACGCAATGGTGCAATGAGATCCGCACTCCGTTCATTGCCCTTCGGCAGGGACCGGGAAAGGTCAAATCATGGACAAACTGCCTTCGATGCTAATCCTCGTAGGGGGTGTCGTGCTGGTCGTCTATGGAGCCAGCGCTCCAAAACGGCTCAGGGACGAGCTTCCCCGGTCGGACACCGGCGCGCCGGCCGACAAGCCGTTTTGGCTGGTGATAGGCGGGGCAATCGGGACGCTCGCGGGGCTCGTCGGGCTCCTGCACGGATCCCTGGGACAATAGCCGCGGATGGGTTACACCCCATATCGCCCGCGAAGCTTGTCGACTATAGTCCAGCGACGAAGACCCGCGGACCGCCCCGAGTGGAAACCAACCTTGGCGCGTCCCATGGCCCTAGCCACTGGGGAGCAGATTCCACAAGACCCAGCTCCTGAAAGATCAAAACCATGAAACTCAAAACGAACCTTCTCGCCGGGGCAATCATCGCCGCCGGCCTTCCGCTCGCAATCTGGGCGCAGCCCGACCCCACCCATACGAATTTCGGGACGGAAAAACGTGTCTACGACTTTCAGAACATAGAGGTCAAGAACCTCCAGGACGAGAGTCTCGGCCGCATAACGGACCTGGGCATCGACCTGCAAAACGGCCGCATCGTCGAAGTGCTGGTGGCTTCCGACAGCTCGCTTGGCACGAGCGGCAGGATCGTGGCCGTGCCGCCGCTGGCCCTGATTCCCGACGTGCTCAACCAGACCTACCGGCTCAACGTGAGCGCCGAGGCGTTCAGGTCCGCCCCCGCAATCGACCTCTCGAAGTGGGTCGATTCGGGACGGAGCGAGCGCGTCGCCGCCGCATACCGTGTCTTCGGACAGGAGCCTTACTTCCTGGAGGAAGGCCAGGCGGCCAGCCAGACAGCCAGCCGGCCCAGGGTGCCGCTCGGCTACGTCGAGCGCTCGAGCAGGATTCTCGACATGCCGGTTGCAAACCTTCAAAATCAACAATTCGGCACGGTGAGTTCCATGACCTTGGATATCGCAAAGGGCCGGATTCTCTCCGTGATCGTCCTTGCGCCGGGCAATTTCAAGACGAGGAGCGTCATCCCGGCTATGGCCCTCGCCTTCAATGCCGGCCGCGACGGGCTTCTGCTCGACGACACCAAATTGGAATATGCGGACGAGCCGCGGTACGTCTTCATCGAACCGGCATTCGGCCAGAAGGCCTATTCGAAGGAGGAGCCTTACCAGGGTCCGCACACGCTGGTTGCGCTCGAACAGGGTGAGAGCTACCGGGACGTTGACAGGACCGTCCGCATCAACAAGGACATCCGGGCCGCGCACATCAACAATTCGAACGTCGATGTCGCCACCATCAACGGCCGCGTCACCCTGCGCGGATGGGTCGACAGCGAAGAGGACAGGAAGCACATCGGCGATATTGCGATCGCCGACTCGCGCCTGGAACTCGTGGACAACCAGATAACCGTTGGAAAGCCGGTCACGTCCGGTTGACGGCGGCGCATTATTCAATTGTTGTTAGTGTGTTGCAAAAGCCTGGCGGCTTCCGCGATGAACGGAAGCCGCCAGCATTTTCTTTGGCGAAAACCACGGGCGGGACCGCCGGATATCCAAACGAGAATCTGGATTGCTGGCCCGGGCCGGTTCGGGATTCATAGGCGTGATGATGCGCGCCATGCTACTCGTCTCAGTGACCGGCAAGATCGTCGCCGTTCTGCTTTGGACGGTTGCCTCCTGGCGGATGGCCGCGGTCTGCTGTTTCATTCTGCCCGATGTGCCCATCCTTTGGGGGATCTTTCTGCCATCGGTCCGGGGAGTCTGTCATGTATTCACCCGCTTCGAGACCGATCGCCCGGAAGTCTGGCTGACCATTGACGATGGCCCGGACGAAGCCGACACACCGCGCATCCTCGATTTGCTCGGCCGGCATCACGCGCGGGCGACCTTCTTCCTGGTAGGCGAGCGCGCGGCGCGGTTTCCCCATCTTGTTTCTGAAATCGTGGACCGCGGCCACGACGTCGGCCACCACACCCACACCCATCCCGTCGCCGCCTTCTGGTGCGCGACACCGGCGCGCGTCCGCTCGGAACTCGACGATGGCCTTGAGGCGCTTCGGAAGGCCGGAGCGAACCCCCGCTGGTTTCGTGCGCCCGTGGGAATCAAGAATCTGTTCCTCGCGAAAGAGCTGGAGCGACGCGGCCTGCGATGCGTGGGCTGGAGCGTGCGCAGCCTCGATTCAATTGGCCGCGACCCGGCCAGGGTGGCCCTTCGGGTGATGAGGGCGGTGCGCCCGGGTTCCATAATCCTGATGCACGAGGGACCTTCGCTGGACGCCCGCGTGCGCGTCCGCGCGCTGGAACTGCTTCTGGACCAATTAGCTTCGCGGGGGATATGCTGCGTCCTTCCCGAGGCCGGGCAATTGCGTCCGGCCGCCCCGCACGCATGAGCGAAATCCCTCCGACAATGCCAGGCCCCTGCTCCTGCCGCGTCCTTTTTGGCGGCGATTCGGCAGGCTTGGATTTTTCAGCGGGGTTTCCATCGCTGCGCGTGGCGCTGCCGATCCTCGCAGGCGCCGATTCCGAGCAGCTGCTCGCCGATTCCGCCACCCCGGGCGTTCACAGAGGATGGTCGCTGTTTCGGAGCGGGATGTGGCTGGCGGGTTTTGCGGTTGCAGCGCCGGAGGCTGATCTCGAGACCGCGGCGGGCGGCCTCTATCGGGGGCTGTTCGAGGCCGCCGCAGGAATGCACCTTTGCCGTGTCTGGGCCTATGTGCCGCAAATCAACGCCCTAACCGGAGGCATGGAGAATTACCGCCTCTTCTGCCGCGGGCGGTCGCTCGCGTTTGAGGAGAGGTTTGGCGCGGCATTCCAGCCCTTGCTTCCCGCTTCCTCCGCCGTCGGCTCTGCGGCCGGTCCCCTGGCGGTCGGGTTCCTTGCCGGCGGCGCCGTGCCGAGGCATTTCGAGAATCCCCGTCAGGTACCGGCGTGGAAGTACCCAGCGCAATACGGGCCCCGCCCGCCGAGCTTTTCCCGCGCCACTTCCATGGAGACGTCAGACGGGCGGAAAATCTTCGTTTCGGGCACGGCTGCGATTCGCGGCCACGCCTCTCTGGCCGAGGGTCTCGGTGGGCAGCTGAGCTGCACGCTTGAGAATCTATTCCTGGTCGGCGAATCCGCAGGCGCCGGGCAGGACCTCGGCGGATCCGAGGGCTGGCGGCGCGCCTTCAAAGTCTATTTGCGCCGTCCGGCTGACCTGGCAGTCGCCAAGGCCCGGCTCGACGGCTGTTTGCTGAGTGCTGAGGACACGGTGTCCTACCTTAGGGCGGACATCTGCCGCGCGGACCTTCTTGTGGAAATCGAGGCGACGCTCTCATTGGCGCCTTGACCGAAGAGCCGGGCGGACAGGAGGCGTGCGTCCACCTTGCCGCGCCCCGTCAGAGGCAGGGCTGCCAGCACGATCCACTTCTTCGGTATCTTCCATGGCGCCGTATCGGCGAGAAGCTCGGCGCGAATCTCCGAGGCGGCCCGATCCGTGGCCAGCGCGGCCCCAAGTGCCGGGTGGGGGCCGGGGCCGATGCCAGCCCATGCCTCGCGTACGCCTGCGATGCGCCGCATGCAAGCTTCGATTTCACCGAGGTTGACGCGGCGTCCGGCTATTTTGACGGTTCGTCCGAGGCGGCCGTTGAGACTCAGCCTTCCCCGGCCGTCGAGCGCGACGAGATCCGGCGGCACCCAGCAGCCCAATCGACCGCTCCGAAGCCTGTTGGCCTGCGTGAACACCGCCGCGCTGCAGACGCGGATGCGCCCGCCGCAAAGCCCTGTCACCGCCACACCGCGCATTGCCGGGCCAACCCCGCCGCCGATCGTGGCCTCACCGGATCGGTCGTACGCTATGCCTCCCGTCTCACTCGAGCCGTAAAAATTATGCAGGCGGCGCCCGAAGCGGGCGGCAAACTCCCGGGCCACATCGGGGGGTAGCGGAGCACCTGCGGAGATTGCCAGGCGCAGGCTTGCAAGGGTCTCCGGCTCCACCGCGGCCGAGGCGATCGCGCGCCAGACCGCCGGCACGCCTGGAAACACGGTCGGCCGCCATCGCGCGAAGTCGCTGCCAATGGCGTGGGGCAACGCCGCTGCGCCGCACACCAGGGGCACGCCATGCGCGATCAGGGGTATGGTGAGATTGCCGAGCCCGTACGAGTGCCCCAATGGAATCAGCGCATAGTTGAGATCGCGCGGGCCAATGCCCATCGTCGAGGTGACCTGTCTTGCGTCGGCCAGCAGCTGCGCCGCCGTAAAGGCGAGGGCGCGCGGCCGCCCTGTCGATCCCGACGTGAGCTTGATCAGGCAAACGTCCGGATCGCGGTGGCGTTTGGGACACGCAAGGGCGACCAGCCGGGAACCGTCCCACCAGAAGCCCGCGCGCAAGCCCTCGGCCAGCATCCTTTGCGCGGCCGGGGGCTCGGCTGCGTCGAGGGGTGCGACAACGGCGCCCGCCCGCGCAAGCCCTAGAAAGATCTCGAACCAACCTATGCCGTTGGGCGCGGAAAAAACGACGGCGCGGCCCGCCAGCGAACCGGCCGCCACAGGGGCATGCGCGGCCAGCCACTCGGCCGACCGGCGTTCCAGCTCGCGGAATGTGCAGACCTGCCCTCCGGCCGCCTGCACGACGGCCTGGTGCGCGCCCCGGCGCACGCACGTCCTTTCCCAGGCCTGAAGCAGCGCGTGGCTCATTTCTTGTCAGCGATCGCGGAGAAGTGCTCGAATTCTATCACCAGCAAAGCGGTTATGACCATCATGGCAACCGTCTCGCCCAGGGCGTGCACGACCGGGATGCCGCTGAGAGCAAGCACCCCGAAAGATCCCGCCGCGCATAGGGCGGAAAGGCGCACGGAGACAGGCGGCGGCTCGCGCCTGTAGGCCGACGACACGGAGAAAATGGAGTAGTTGTGGGTGAGGCAGACCCCGAGAAAGGCGCCAAGCACATGAAACAGGTTGAGCGGATGTCCGAGCCAGCCGAACAATCCGAAAAGGCCCAGGGCGGCGCCGCACGGGATTGAGAAGATCCGGACCCCATCCCTGAGGCCATACGCGACGAGCACGCCGGCTCCCACTATTGCAAGCCCGGCCAGGCTGATCTGCAGGGCGGATTGCCGGTAGCGCCCGAAGATTCGGTTGAGGGATTGCAGCTGGTCGGCGCTCACGGTTTGCGTCTCGCCTGGCGGCGCCTCCGGGGGCGCATGGCTCGCCAGAGTGACGAACCAGCTCTGCGGCTGGCCGGCGTGGAGCAACAGGGAGAGCGGGCCGGTGAGGCTCGCGCGAAGCGACCGAACCGCGGCGTCCAGGTCGGCGCCCGAGGCATGCGCGGCGAACGACGAATAGGCCCCGAAGAAAGGCTCGAAGCTCCCGGCTTCAAAGCCGCCCGTGGCAAGCGCAGAACGCAGCCGTGCTGGGAATTCCGGGTGTTCGCGAACGAAGCGCAGGGCAGCCTGGAAGTCGGCTTCGGTCGGGATGATTGCGCCGAGGTTCGTGAATTCGGCCCGGCCGCCTGACGCGCGGAACCAATTGGCAAGCCGGTCAAGGGCGTTGCGGGCCTCGGTCAGATTGGCGCCGTAAGTGAGATACACGGTCTGTCCCGGGGTGTCTCCGAAGAGGGCGCGGATGCGGGCATCCTCGCGCTGGACGGAGGGGGACGGTATCTCCATGTCCCGGATATCGTCCCGCCACCTGACAAGCAGGAGCCCCGGCAGGGCGGCGAGCCAGAGTGCGATCAGCACGGCACGCACTTTGCGCCGGGTGGCAGGAGCCCCTCCCCTGAGCCCGGAAAACGCCCGGGCCTCCAGAAATGCATCATCCAGGATCGAGAAATAGACGATTGCGCCCGCCAGAGCGCAGACCAGCCCGGCCGCCACAAACAGGCCCAGCTGCCGTATGAGCGGCAGTTCCGAGAAAAGCAGGAGGGCGAATCCTGCGACTGTCGTAAAGCAGCTCGAAAGCAGGGGCTTTCTCAGCCTGCGAACCTTGTCCCAGTAGTCCTCGCCGGGCCTCTCCGGCGCCTGCATGAAAAGATAGAATCCATAGTCGATGGCGACTCCCGTGAGCAGTGATCCGACCACAAACACCAGGATGTGGACCCGCTCAAAGACCGCCATCGTGCAAACCCAGGCGCCGAGCACTGCCAGCAGAACAGGCGGCGCGAGGTGCAGGGCGCGCCGCGTTCGGCGGATGAAGATCAGGGCCACCGCCGAGACGGCTCCGATCGACAGCACGTTCAGCCAGCCAAGTTCGCCACGGATCCGAGCCTTGCTGGCGGCGGCAAAGCGGTTCACCCCGGCATAGGCGACATTCACGCCCGGATACTCCCGCCTTGTCGCCGCCACCGCCTGTTCTATCGCCGCGAACACGGGCTGCTGGCCCTCGTCGCGCAAGGGTGAAGCGGCGATTTGCGCCCAAACACGGGCAGGCGCGGCATTCCCGGTGGCAATAGGGGGCTGAAGAAGTGCCATTGCGCCCTTCGCGCGCTCAATGACACCCGGCACGAGGCACAGCGGGTCGGCCGGCAACGCATCCTGGTATGGCAGGGCCTCAGGTGCGCCGAGAAATCGATTGAGGCGGCCAACGGCGTCACCCGCCAGCCAGTCGGGCAGGCGGGCGGGATCGCCGCCCGTCGCGGAATAGGCGGCGGCGCGTTCACGCAGCCACTGCGGAAAAAGCAGGATCAAACGCAGATCGAGCAGCTCGCGCCCCAACGCTTCGAACGGCCTGGGGTCATCCAGCGCCAGCGCCTCGGCGAAAGCCGGCTTTCCCGCCAGTTCGGCGGCGAACCGCCTGGCGGCGCCCGGCTGTGCCGGTTGGCCGGAGGGATTTGTCAATACAAAGAGCATCACCCGCGCTTCGGACTCGCTGGCGAGCGAGCGCATCAAGGCAAGCTCGGGCGAACGCTCGCCGGTTGGCAAGAGGTCCAAAACGTCGGTTGAGATCCTCCGCGGGAAGTCGATCCATGCGAGCCAGGCTGCGCCGAGGAGCGCTGCGGCGCCCAGGACGCATGCTCCCAGCCATTTACTGCGATGACGGGTGGTCATGGCGGCGCATGGGTATCAGCGAAAATACCGGCGGATTTCCTCCGCGGTGAACAGTCCGGCGGGACGCGGCGGTTGAACGGAGATTTCAACGCGCTGAGTCGCCGAGCGCCGCAGTTCAATGCGGCGCACCGTCGCTCCTTCGCCCCCCAATGTGATCCGGCCGAGTGTTCGCCGGAGATCGGCTGCGCGCGGGACAAGGGCCAGAGTCCAGGCCGCCCCTGCCCGCGAACCGTACAGGTCGAAGGTCTTCGCGAGCGGGCCCAGGTCCAGCCGCAGCGCGTGCAAAAGGGCGTCGTTGGCCGCGCCGCCGCCCGGCTCGGCGGGCGGAACACTGTCGCCCGTTGCGAGGCGCAGAAGCACGCCGCGCCTGTCGATGATGACCGTGTGCTCCTCGGGTCGGACGTAGTGCAGGCTCAATCCATGTTCGGCCGAAATGCGCACCTCGCCCTGCAGGATCGTGGGGGTCTTCTTGAACGAAAAAAAGCGCCTCTCGGTGAATTCGGCGGTCACGGCTGTCCGTTGCCGGAGCCCCGCGGACAGTTCGCTCCAGGCGGGATCATCCGGCGAGATGCGATTGCCCGGTGCTATCGCCGCGTCTGTTTCTTCCGCGCGGGCCATGGCCGCCAAAATGCCCGCGAGGGCCAGAAAAAGGATGCGCTTCATCGGTGCGCGCGTCCGGAAGGCTCGGGCGCCGGATTCTGCCCGAACTTCCTCCAGTGCCTGCGATGGCGTAGCACTGCGGGCCAGCGCCGCAGCAGCAGTTCGAAGATCAGCCGGATGTGAAGGAGTCCCAGGGTGACGTTGTCGCTCAGGTAGCGGTAATGCGAAACGCCTCCCTCGGACGCTGTAAAATAGCGCACGGATGCCCGCAGGTTGATCGGCTGGACGCCCGCCCAGAACAGACGAACGGCCGCGTCCGTGTCGAAATCATAGCGCCGTCCGCTACTCCGGGGCTCGAGTTCCTCCAGCAGGGGCTGCACGGGATAGACGCGGAATCCGCAGAGAGGATCGGCGATTGACAATCCCAGGGTCTCGATGCGCACGAGTCCAACGCTGATCTTCCGGCCGTAGAGCCTTTCGAACGGCGCATCGGGGCCGAATACGGGCCGGCCCAGGATCATTGCGGCTGGATGCTGCCTGGAAACCTCCATGAACTCGGGAATGCTCGAAGAGGGGTGCTGTCCGTCGGCGTCCATGACCAGCGCATGGCTGAATCCACGGTCCTTCGCGGCCGCAAGGCCGGCGAGGACGGCCGCGCCCTTGCCCGAGTTTTGCGGGAGGACAAGGACCGACAGGCCGGGTTCGCTTTGCGCCAGCTCAAGAAGCGGCTGCCCGCTGCCGTCGGTGCTGCCATCCAAAACCACGAGAACGGGCTGCCAGTGGAGCAACACCTCGGCGACGACTCCGGCAAGGCGCGGGCCCGTGTTGTAGCTTGGCAGAATGACGAGATGGCTGGAGGAGGGTTCCATGACCTGGCCTGTTAGGTCTTCTGATGGGCAGGCGACGGCTCCGGCGGGGCCTGGGCCGGCCGGTCGGCTGCGGGAGGGCCGCGAAACCAGGCCTCGATCCCGGCAACGACCGCGGCTGTGTCCCCCCCCGGAGGCGGCAGGCAGGGGCCCAGCGTCACAGTCACGGGCGCGGGCAGGCGCGGCACCCGCCACCACGGCTGTGCCTTGGTCATCAGCTCGGAATTGCAGGTGATGCGCACGAGCTGGATCGGCGCCCTGGCCAGCCGGGCCATCAGGACAAAGCCTGGCTTGAGCGGGTTCAGGCCGCCTCCGACGGTTCGCGTGCCCTCCGGGAAGACCAGCAGCGTGTGGCCGGCTGCAATCTTCGCCGCAGCGGTGCGCAGCAAATGGTAGCTGCGGTCGCTCGCAAGGTAACCCGCGCAGCGGGCCGTGGCGCTAAAAAGGGGGTTGTGCGCCACCGCCGGCTTGTAGATGCACATGGCCTCCGGCACGCGGGCGAACAGCCATCCGGCATCCATGAGTCCCGGATGGTTGGCCGCCACGACAAGCCCCGGTCGCGCGGGCCAGCCGTCGAATCCCTCATAGCGAACCGGCACGATCCGGGCAAATGACAGCCACCACACGAAAATTGCGAAGTCACGGTGAACGAGGCGTTGAAAGAACTGCTCCCGGCCCGCAAGTCCCGGCACCCAGCCGAAGAGCAAACAGAAGCAATTCAGCCCGAACGACAGCACAACGAACAGCGGGAACGATGCGTAGTACGCGGTGGTCTGCCATGCCTTTAGAACGAGGCGCATGCGGGATTATCGGGCTACAGGCCGGCGCCGGGCGGTTCCGCCGGATTGAGCGGCAGGAAATTCAACCACAGTTGGGGGTTTTCTTTGACCAGGGTCTCGAGGTGCGTGACGACAGATTGAAAATGTTCGCGCGCCCGCCGCAAGTTGGCATCGCGTCCCAGCGCCGGGTCCGGGGCGAAGATCGGGGAGGAGTGCAGCACGGTTTCATCGCGCGTCGCGCCGGGCAGTCCGAAACAGAAGATCACCGGCCGCCCAAAGATCGTCGCCAGGTGGTAGATCGTGAAGGGAAACCTTCTCCGGGCTCCCAGAAACTGAAAATACTCGGTCTTGGCGGTGAACTCGAGCCGGTCGCATTGCATGGCAAGCGACCCGCCCGAGGCGACCGCGTCCTTCAGGGCGAAGAGCATGTTCTCCGGCCGGTCCACCCAGATGAAGGTGATCCATTCGCCGAAAAGCCGGCCGAGCTGGGCGGTGTCAGCCGCATTGCCCATATGCAGCCTGACCATGAAGACATGGCGCCGGAACCGCCCGCCGAGAAGATACCCGAGCAGATCCGACTGGCCGAAGTGAAAGGTGCCGAAGAATGCCGGCTGCTCCGTCTTCACTAATGCCTCGAAATCGCCCGCGTGAGCAGGATCGATGCCTCCGCCATGCGGAACGCCGCGGGCCACGCGCAGTTTCAGGAGAAGAAAATTCGCATATGTATAAAAATGCCGCCAGATTTCGCCAAGCCGGGGCGGGCGGCCGAGCGCGACTGCCAGAAAATCCCGGGATTGGCGCCTTTGCTCGGCCATGAGCAGAACCGCCACCCCGACCCCGACGCCGAGGATGACCCTGAAAAGGGGCCACGGCGTCCAGCGCTCCGCATTCTGAAGAAAGGCGAAGCCCCAGCTCGGGCCGGGATTGCGCATCAACTGGGTTGAGGTGCTCACCGCCATTCCACGCTCCATTCGCCGCCGGCGCCCCGCCATCGCAGCGGGGCCCGCCCTGAGACGGCTTCGGCAAGTTCCAGGAGTGTCGGACAGGCCTCGTCGGGTCCGTCCCCGCCGGGCTGGAAGCGAATGCTGCCGGTGGCTCCGACCGGGTCTGTCGCCAGGACGATTCCAAACGCGAACGTCAGGTCGGCGGCCATTTCCCGCTCAAGCAGCCAGCCGCCGCGTTCCTCTCCGCCCGTGAATACGACTCTCGGCGCGGGCTCCATCAGGGCGGCGAGCAGCGCCGACTCGACAAGCCGCCGCCTTCCGGTCACGGGCCAGAACCGCCGGATGGGCTGCTGCCGTCCGATCAGCACCTGCTGAACGGCGCTCGGGTGGATCGAGGATTGGAAAAGCAACGGGCTTGCAGCCGGAAAGCTGGCCAGGAAATCCTCCAGTGCGCGCGTTTCCGCATAGGTGGTCGCATACACCACGGCGTCTTCCGCATCGACCGCAACTCCGTCGAGGGCCGCGCCCGTGAGCATGCCCAGATGAGTCATGCGGCGCAGGGCGTTTCGCGGAAACTTGCCCGCCAGCCGGGCGCGCGCCCCGGAAGCCTCCTCGGAGGCATCTGGGCGCTCGACGCGGGTGAACACGACGTGGCGCTCAAGCATGACTGAGGAGCAGGGACGCATGGGCGCCGCCGAAGGCGTTGCTGGCTACGACGGCGCCGTCGTAGCCGGCCGTCGCAAAGGGCGAAAGTGCGACCGTTTCGGTGAAGCATGGCGAAGCGCTGCCAATCGTGCCCGGCGCGCGCCCGAGGCGCATCGCCTCGACAGTCAATGCGAGCTCGACCAGGCCGCAGCTTCCAAGGGTGTGCCCCAGGCTGCCCTTCCACGACACGAGCGGGGCGCCGGGCAGCAGCTTCGCGTAGGTTTCGGCTTCGAGCCGGCCGGCCTCGAGGGTGCCGGTGCCGTGGCCCTTGACCCAAACCCGGCGGCCGCCGGCGACAGCGGCGATTGCCTCTGCACAGGCGGCGAAGCCGGACCCGTCGGCCCGATTGCCCGTGAAGTGGTGCATTTCGTTGTGCAGGGCCTGGGCCTCGATGCGAAAGGGCGCGGCCTCGCAAGTGAGGACCGCAAAGGCGGCGCCGTCGCCGAGCCCGATCGATCCGGTCTCCCGCGCCGAATAGGGGGCGGGCAGCCCGGAGTTCAGGATCTTCAGACTGTGGAAGCCGCCCGCCACGAACGGGCTCACAAAGTCAAAGGTGAAGACGAGGACGCGGTCGGCGAGCCCGGCCTGCAGAAGGCGGGTCGCATGCATGAGCCCGACATGGGCTGAAACGCAGGCGTGCGAGAAAACG
>Ga0302320_10000890_pt1 | contig 71189 bp, 60 predicted proteins | sample Bog_T0_3_FD_202130 | JGI IMG/M metagenome (GOLD analysis project Ga0302320, IMG submission 202130) | Peat permafrost microbial communities from Stordalen Mire near Abisko, Sweden - Bog_T0_3 | ecosystem: Environmental > Terrestrial > Soil > Wetlands > Peat | place: Sweden: Abisko, Stordalen Mire... | reverse complement strand
TACGCTCAGGGAACAGCTTGTCGCCATCAAAGGTCACCAATGACTCTTTCACCTTGCGGCGCATCACGTCGTCAACGTTCAGCTTCCCATTCTCGTCCCGCAGGCGCCCGACGAAGCGATCCTTATCCAGCAGCGACATGAACAAGCGAAAGTCATCGTCCTTGCCATTATGGGGCGTGGCGGTCATCAATAGCAGATGTCGAGTGCGTTCGGTGGCCTTCTCGGCCAGATGGAAGCGGTCCGTCTTGCGGACGTTGATGCCTTCCCAGTGGGCAGACAGCTTATGGGCTTCATCGAAGATGATGAGGTCCCACTCGGAATACATGAACTTGGCTTGCAGATCCTCGTTGCGGGCCAGGTGGTCCAGGCGGGCAATCATGAGGCTGTGGCGGGGTTCCACGAAAGGGTTGCCGCTCTTACAGTTCTCCACCATTTCATTGGTGAGCAGCTCAAAGTCCAAGTTGAACTTGTCATCCAACTCGTCTTGCCACTGCTGCACCAACGATCCGGGAGCGATGATAAGGCACCGCTGCACGTCCCCACGGATCATCAGCTCACGGACCAACAGCCCAGCCATGATGGTCTTGCCAGCGCCAGGATCATCAGCCAGCAGGAAGCGTAGGGGCTGTCTATCGAGCATGCACTTGTAGACAGCCTCAATCTGGTGGGGCAGCGGGCGCACATCAGAGCTGTGAACAGCCAGAAGCGGGTCGAACAGATGGGCTAACTGGATGCGCTGGGCCTCGGTGGCTAACTTGAAAGCCAGGGGGTCTGCGTCAAAGCTATAGGCTTTGCCCTTCTCAACCGCCAGGAGGCTGGCCTCATCGGCCCGGGTGACCATGCGCTCCTGTAGGCCCCCCTGTGGGTCGCTGAAATAGACCTGAAAGATACCCTCGGCCTTCTTGCTCGCCGCTATGATGCGAACCGGCTCGCCAGGGAGGATACCTCGGACTTCGACATCGGGTTTCAGGTCTTCAAGTTGCAAAATTGGACCTCTGACAGGGTTCGATGAAAAGCCTTGTGTGTGGCTCAGAACGTGGATTGATAACTTTGATAGTGATACGAGGGTACTCTACACCCTGAACAATATCCGAGCAAGAGCAAGGACCTATAGGGAGACCCCATAGGCGTCAATAGAGCCGCTGAGGGACATGCCAAACACGACTGATTCTCATCTGCTCATCCGCATACATTATGCATACTGACGAATGATGGTTTCCTACTAGTCTTCGGGAGCTCGACCGCGATCCATATACTAACGGCTTATAGTTAAGACCTACCGAGACACCTCTGCACCAGGAGCCTCAAACAATAGAAAGCCCCGTACCCATTGAAAAGCCTTCAGCGATCTCAACCTCACCGGCTCTCTGGTTACCTATGCCCTACCTTAGACGCCAGGGACGAACCCGTTGACAACGATGGGTGCCATCTTATAACCCCCGCTGAAGTCTGTGAAATCTCTCCCGCGCACCCCGCTTCCGTTTCTACCCTATACCTATGAAACGAGAAACGAACCCACCCGAGAGAGTCATCTCCCAGACACCTTCAGACGCGCCAGATTGGGCTTTAAAGCCCTGCAACCTATCCCCCTGAGTGAATCACCTCGCGATGACTCGCAACGACAAATAACAAAGCCCCAGACAAGTGCCTGGGGCTTTGTAATTGATGCCTGTGAGCTCAAAAAGACTGCTGGCTTAACGGCTCTTTAGAAGTGGGACAGATTTGGGACATAAGCCTGGTAAGAGATGAAGAAAAGAGCCTAATTCTGATGAATAGGCCCCTACCATCTTTCCATTGTGATTTCACGGGAAACGACATTATTTAAAAGGGATTTTAATGGATTCTGCATAGCGCTGGACCGGTTTTCAAGACCGCTGCCTTAAACCACTCGGCCACCCTTCCGTGACCCGGTGAGCGCCCGGGCCTATCTAATTGGTAGTGAATATCCCGGGCGCGAAACCTCACCGGGTCACGGCGCCGAGCGCAGCCCAGGCCTCAGCCTGGGCGTAAAGCGCTCGGTGCACGGAACGAGCAAACCATCAGGCCAGGCCGTCAGCGCAAAGGCCGGGCAGGCAGGGCGCGAAACCTCACCGGGTCACGGCGCCGAGCGCAGCCCAGGCCTCAGCCTGGGCGTAAAGCGCTCGGTGCAAAGAACGAGCAAACCATCAGGCTGGGCCATCAGCGCAAAGGCCGGACCCGGTCGGCGCCCAGGCCTATGCAATTAACCATACCATTCCTGGTCGCTCAACAACAAAGAAAGCCCCGGGCCAGGCCCAGGGCTTTCTTGCTCTCGCCAGCTCTGCCCAACAATCTCACTCTTCTGCGGGCTCAGCCTGCGGGGCCTTGCGCGAAGCCATGACCAACCAGCCCGGGGCCTTAAGCTTGAGGCAATGCTTGCCTGGGCCAGCGATGAGAAAGAAGACAAATACTATGCAGGGCTCAATGGCATGGGCCGCCCCGGCCATGCCGGTGCCCTTCGCAAAATGCCAGTGCGCGGCCATCAGCATGGTGAAGGCCATCAGCGCGCTGGCCTGGCGCAAGCCTGGCCCCAAGATGAGGCACAGCGCGCCCGCGGCCTCGCTGAAGCCCGACATGAAGCCCCAGAAGGAGGGCCCAGCCGTGAGCCCCAGCCAGGCCATGGCGCCGCCCAATTGGGCCCACTTTTCCGGCCCGCCCAATAGCTGGGGCAATCCGTGGTAAAGGAACATGGCCCCAAAGCCAATGCGCAGGAACAGCAAGCCGGCATCCATAGGGTCCTCAGACAAGCTCGCAACGACCTGTTTATAGATTCTCATGGCTCAGTTGAGCTGGAATTTGATGGGGATCCTGGCGCGGCAGGGCACCACGTGGCCGCTGCGGTCACGGGCTGGGCTGAAGCTGGATTGGGCAAGATGCTGCACGACAAGATTGTTGAAGTCAGGCTCGCTGCCTTTGACAAGGTTGGTGCCCCGCACCTGGCCCTTGGCGTCGATGAGGACATCCACCACCACTAGGCCCTCCTTGTGGCCCCGCCGCATCTCTGAGGGATAATCCTCTTGGCTGATCTGCCCCTCGGTCCAAGCTGGCTGGCGGCCCAGGTTGGCAGCCGGCACCCAGTCGCCAGCGCTCTCCGGGCAGGGCGGAGGGCAAGGAGCCCCTGCCGTCTCCTCTTCTGCGGCTTCGGTGACGGGCTGCGGCGCGGGCTTGAGCGCCTGATGCCGGCCCTTGGCATCCACCATCCAGAGCTTGAGCTGCGGCGCGGGCCTGGCCCGGCCTGCGCTCGGCAGCGCGACCCGCATGAGCAGGGACGAGGAGGCCATGTCAATGTCCACAGGCCCGGCATGGGCCGCCATCCATTCAATGGCCAGTAGCGCTGCCACAAAGAGCCCAGCATGGATAAGCCCAGAGACCAGCACGCTGCCCAGCAGCCGCATCCTCACAGCCGGTCCACCGCCAGCCCGACCTTCTGGATGCCGGCCAGCTTGATGGCATCCAACACCCCAGCCAGCTTGATGTAGGCGATATCCTTGTCCGCCTTCACCAGCACCTTGATGCTGGGGTCAGCTGCCACCTCAACTTCCATCTGCCGGCGAAGGCCATCCAAGTCTGTCGCCTTCTTCATCACCCTGATCTCGCCCTGGCGGCCCAGGGTCACGGTGATGGCCAGCCGGGTCGAGATGTTCTCATGGGAGGCCACCTTGGGGAGGTCCACCTTCAGGGCCTGCTCAGCCTGAAAGGTGGCGGTGACCATGAAGATGATCAGCAGCACCAGGGTGATATCCACCATGGGCGTGACATTGATGCCGGTCACCGTGTCATTCTCGCCGCCGCCGGGGATCAAGGCTTGACCTTCTCTTCTTTGATGAATGCCAGCACCACCCGCGAGAGGATGTCGCTGTCGGTCTGTATCTCTTTGAGGCGCGTGACGAAGTAATTGTTGGCCACCACAGCCGGTATGGCCACCAGGATGCCAAAGGCGGTTGCGATGAGAGCTGCCGAGATGCCGGCCATGACCACGCTGACGCCACTCTGCCCGGTCAGGGCCAGGTCATTGAAGGCCTTGATGATGCCCAGCACCGTGCCGAAGAGGCCGATGAAGGGCGCGTTATTTCCCAGGGTGCCGAGGATGATCAGGAACTTCTCAAGCTCCTTCTTCTCATAGAGCCAGCGGGCGGCCATCATCTCTTCGGCGCTGGCCACTCCCCGCTCCACGCCATTGAGCCCGGCCAGGGCCACGCGGGCCTCCACGCGCGGGTTCTTCTCAGCCAGCGCCACCGCGGCTTTCAGGTCGCACTTGGCCAGGCACTCTGAGAAGCCGTTCATGAAGCTGATGAAGTCGCCGCGGTTGCGGCCAAAGGCCAGGGCCCGGTCTATCATCACCGCGATGGAGGCGATGCTGGCCAGCAGCAGCACCACCAGCACCCAGGTGTCGCCAGTCAAGGCCAAGTGCAGGAATATCTCATTCATTCTTTGTCCTCAAAGGCATTGTCCAGGTTCGCGGCCTTGCCATCCCTTTCATTGAGCGGCTCTAGGCCGAAGCGGGACTCGATGAATCTGAGGATGGAGGCGGTGGTGTAGGTGGAGTGGTCCACATATCCCTTCTTGGCAAAGGGCGAGATCACGATCAGCGGCACGCGTGTGCCTGGCCCCCAACGGTCGCCCTTGGGCGGGGCCACGTGGTCCCAGCGCCCGCCGTTCTCGTCGTAGGTGATCAGAACGGCGCAATCCTTGCCGTAGCGGCTTGCCAAGATCTTCTCCACCAGGCCCGCCGAGCGCTTCTGGCCCTGCGCCAGGATGGAATCATGCGGGTGCTCGTTGTTCTCGCCGATGAACTTGACGAAGGAGACTTGGGGCAGCTCGCCCTTGCCAGCCAAGATGGCCTCCAGATCATCGGTGTCCTTGAGGTGCTTCTTGCTGCCAGGCGTGCCATTGGCGTACTTGTTGAAGTAGGCGAAAGCCATGTGGTGATAGGTGAAGTGCCGGCCGCCCAGGGTGCCAGCCAGGGCTTGGTCCCAGCCCTCGGAGTACCAGGCCCAAGAGACCTTCTTGTCGCTCATGCGCTCGCCGATGGTGGTCATGTCCTGGCCAGGGACCAGGTGGTCTTGAGCCAGGCCAGGCTTGTGGGGGCCGACAGCCGGGTCCAGGTCGTTGATGGCATAGCCATCCTGCGAGACAAAGCCATCCTTGCCCTCCACGGGCCAGCCATCGGGGCCGACCGCTGCGATGAGGTCATCAGGCGCATTGGGGAAGACTGGCGGCATCATGGCGACCAAAAAGATGTGGTTCAGCAGGGAGCCGCCGAAGGCCTCATGGAAGAAATGGTCGCAGAGGGTGTAGCGGGCAGCTAGCTTGCCCTCGGGCAACTGGGAGGCATCCACATAGCTCATGGTCAGCCCGCCATTGTTGCTACCCACCACGTAGCGGTCCATCTTGCCGCCGTCTATCTGGTACTGCTCCTGGTAGAAGCGGTGCCACAAGTCCCCGGTGAGCTCCGTGACCGGCACATACTGGGTCAAATCATAAGGGCCCACGGGCAGGCTCTTGGGGAAGCGCTCATCCAGCACCTTGGCTTTTGCATCCAAGTAGGTCTGGGGCATGGAATCCAGCGGCTTGCCGTCAAAGCCCACCTGCTTCACCGCATCGCCAGCCTGGTCCAGGCCATCCGCGCCGGGGAACTTGCCATAAAGGCCGTCAAAGCTCCAGTTCTCCTGGTAGATGACGATGATGTGCTTGATCTTGCTGAAGACAGCCGGGGCGGCGCTAGGCGCAGGCGGCGCCGCCTTCTCGATCACAAGGACGTGGAAAGAGCCGGGCACCACCTGGGCCTTGGCGCCCTCTGCTGCGGCGGTCTTGTGGGCAGCGCTGGAGAACACCCGCCCAGTCTGGGCGTCATAGGCCATGGTCTTGGCCCCAGGCTCGGTCACCGCATTCTCAACCACGTGGTACTTGTCCGCATCGTCCTGGTGGATGACAGACAAGGTGCCGTCTCCGCAGGAATCAAGGATGCTGCCGCTCTTGGGCTCAAAGAAGGTCGCATCCACCTTGTCGCCAATGGGCAGGGTCTGGATGAGCTTGCCATTGGTTGAATCCATGACTGCCAGCAGCTTGTTGCGGCAGCCCACGAAGAGCCGGTGGTTCTCCCGGTCCATGGCCAGGCCAGCCGGAGATTGGGCCGGGGCCAGGGGCCAGCGCGCCTCTATCTCAAAGGTCTTGATTGAGACCTTCACTATCTCGCTCTTGTCCTTCAAGTTGCCAAAGAGATGGCCCTGGCCGTCTGAGACAAAGGCCTCGGGGGCGCCGCCCAAGTCGAGCACCTTGACCACCTTGTCGGTGGCAGGGTCGATGAAGGTGGCGTTGTGGCTGTCGCCATTGAAGGTGGCCACCAGGCCGCTGGCCGGGTCAAAGAGGATGCCATCCGTGTCTGGGCTGGAGGGGATCTCAGCCAGGCGCTTCAAGCTCTTGAGGTCGAAGACCAGCACGCTGCCAGGCTCGCCGCTGGAGATGTAGCCCTTGCCTAGCATGGGCAAGCCCACCACGCCGTGGGAATGGGGGGTGTTCTCCATGATCCCTAGCTCTGCCAGAGAATCGGCATCCAGCACATGCACCCTGTCGCCGTGGGTCACATACAGGCGGCGCGCCCCCTCATCCAGGCTCAGGTAATCCCCGCTGCCTTCACCGGTCAGGGAGATGGACTCGGCCACATGATAGCCCTGGCTGGGGACCTGGCCCTCGGCAGCCAAACACAGCGGAGCCCCTAGCATAGGGGCCATCAAACAGGCCACCAGCATCCTCAGCGATTTAAAAGACATCATTCCCACCTCCCTGGAAAGTTTTTAAGCCCATGGGAAAGCCGGGCAGCAGGCCCTAATTTAATCACTTGCACGGTCCCGGTGGGGCACCAGAACCGTGCAAGTGGTCCAACACGGGCCTGGTGGAGCGCCAGGGCCGCGCAGCTCATCCAAATCTAGGCCTTCTTCTTCAACCCTGGGGCGAGGGCGCCTCAGTAGTCGAAGGTCACGCCCGCGTCATAGGAAGGGCCGTAGTACTCGCACTGCAGGGGATAGTTGGTGCCAGGGTCCTGGTAGAAGCGCAGCGGCGCATTGTTCAGGTTGTTCGCATCCACGTGCAGCTTGAAGTTCTTGTTGATGGCGTACTGCAGCTTGGCATCCACTTGGAAGTAGTTGTCGTAGTAGATGTTCGGCACCGGGCCGCCCGGATGGTCAGGGTTCTCATCGCCCACCAGGTAGAGGTTCTTGCCCGTGAAGTTGCCGCCGATGTCAAAGGTCCAGCCCGCCCTCTTGTAGAAGACGCCCGCATTCCACACCAGGTCTGCCTGGCTGGGCAGCTCGGTGTCAGCCAAGCCCGGCGTGGTCTGGCCCTGCGACCAGTTGCGGTCGATGGCTCCGCGGAAGCCCAGGCCATCCAGGCCCCAGGGCAGCATGGTGTACTGCTGCTGGTATTGCAGCTCCACCCCGTAGATCTGAGAATTGGGGATGTTGGAGAAGGTGATGGTGGAGCCAGAGCCGCTGTCGATGCGGCTGTAATCGGTGGTGAAGTAGTTGTTGATGTCCTTGACGAAGGCATCCATAGCCAGGATGGCTCCCTTCTGCGGGTAGTATTCCATGGTGAAGTCGAAGTTGTTGGAGACCATGGGCTGCAGGTTGGGGTTGCCGAAGGTGGTGTTCACGCCTGAGGGGTCCGAGCCCGGCACCGCGTCCTGCTGGCCCACAGCCGGGATGTATTGGCTGTAGGTGGGCCGAGCCAGGGTCTCAGAGTAGTTCAAGCGGCTAGTGAGGTCGGGCGAGATGTCGTACTTGAGGCCCAGGCTGGGCAGCACATCAGTGTAGTCGATGCTGCCGCTCTCGGCCGTGACCAGGGAGACATCGCTCAGCTCAGTGCCAGTGGGATCATAGCCATTATTCCAATCGTAATGGATGCTGGTGTGCTCGACCCTCACGCCGCCCATCACGGTCAGCTTTCCGCCAAAGGTGTGGGTGTACATGGCGTAGCCTGCATAGATGTCCTCGGTGGAATCCCAGTCCGCTGCCAGGTCGCCCACCGGGTCAGGCTGATACCAGCCGCTGGCATAGGGGTTGAGGTTCAGGTTGTAGATGTTGGGGCTTACCGTGGCACCCATGGAATAGGTGTTGCCGGGATAATAGCTGTAGTTGGGGCCCAGCACCTGGCTCAAGGGCAGCGCTGTCCCGGCGGCGTCATTCTCCCAGCTCACCTGGCTGTACACGGTGTAGGCAGAGCGCGCGGCAGCGCCGAATTTCAAGGCGCCATCCGCATCACCCAAGAACTTGTCGATCTTGCCGTCTGCCTGCAAGCCCACCTGGCGGGTGAAGGTATCAGAATTGCCGTTGTCAGCCTCAGTGAAGAAGATGTTGGAAGGGCTGTTGCCAGTCAGCTTGCTGGTGTTGAAGCTGGGATTGTCGCCATTGTTGCCTGAGTTGTTGTAGGTGATGGTGCCCCCCACAGCGTTCTTTTTGGTGACAAAGCTGTATTTGAAGTCATCGGGCTCGTTCTCGCTGGCATAGGCCAAGGTCCCCTTGTAATCCATCACGAAGTTGTCGAACTTGTTCTCTCCGCCCGCCACCGCGTCATAGGTGCGGTCCAGGGTCAGCACATGGGTGAGATAGGCGTTGATCTGCTTCTTGCCCTTCTCCGCCACCGTGAAGCTCCCATCCGGGTTGATGGTGTCGCTGCCCACCACATCCAGGTCGTTGTAATTGGTCACCAGCTTTGGCTCGCGCCACTCATCGTAGCCGCTGCCGAAGAAGTGCAAGTAATACTTGTTGTGGTCGTCAACCTGCAGGTCAAGGTTGGTGCCCACACCGGCGCGCTCGCGGTCAAACTGGTACCAGCGGAAGGAGTATTGGCTGATGGATTTGGGGCTCAAGGCCGTGACCCCATTGTCTGAAGAGTAGGTCTCTTCAAGGTCCTCGATGCCGAATTTCTTGTCCTCATAGCTGCCTGTGACCAGGACGCCCAGCTTGCTGGCCCCGCCAAGGTCAAAGGTGTGGCCCACGGTCAGGTTGCCCACATAGCTGTAATCCGTGTGCATGGGGGCATAGCCGCCCTCCAAGCCCAGCTCAGCCATGTCATGCGGGTAGGTGAGGGCTGACTTGGGCACCAGGTTCAGCTGGCCGCCTATGCCCTGGGCATCCATGTTGGGCAGGATGACCTTGTAGAGCTCCATGTTGGAGACCACGCCCACCGGGATGTCGCTGATCTCGACCGCCCGCTGGCTGGGCACGTAGGAGGGGATGAGCGACTCATCATAGGTGATGACGTTCAGGTTCTGGTCCGTGCCGCGTATCTCCATGTAAATGGGCTCGCCCTCGTCATGCTGCACGCCCACGCCAGGCAGCTGCTGCACTGCCTGGGCCACGGTCTTGGCCGGGGTCTGGTCGATCTGCTCCTGCGAGAGAACGTTCACCTTGTTGAAAGAGTCGTGCATCTGATTGAAGGCCGAGGCCTGGTTGATGCCCTTGGCATTCACCACCACGGTCTCCAGCTGCGACTCTGCGATGCCAGTGTCCCCGCTGCCCTCGGCGGTGGGAGTGGCGGCCATGGCCTGCGCGGGCTCGCTCAGGCTGCTGGCCGAGCCGCTGGTGCCTTCAGCTGCTGCGGCTATCTCGTCTGCGCTCAAGAACCATGGCGCCATCAGAGCCATGGAGACCAGCGCAGTGGATCTGAGGCTGCTGGACCGGAAATTCGGCATTCAATCCCCCTCGCGTTTGAAGAGCTCCCCGGGCGCTAAATCAACGGGCCATCCATAGATGGCCCGCGCATGCTCGAGAGGGACTTGAGCCCAAGCGATCGTATCGGGGGTTTCATTTGTGTTGCGTTCATGAAAACTTATACTAATTGTATAATGGCTGCCGCTGCCGCAGGAGCGCTGAAACCCTTTGTTGGCTGGATTCAATTACACTTTTTGTATAAACAAACACGCGTTCCTTGCAACGAAAAGCAGGAGAAGAAAGTTGCACGCTTGTCCTTGTTTTGTAAACAAAGAGAAGCGGCCATTCCTGGCCGCTTCTCTTTTCATCTTCGCTTCTTCCCTCTTGGCCGCTATGCGCTTAGCCCTTGAAATATCTGCGCCCTATCCACAGCGCCACGTTCACCAGCCCTATCATCACCGGCACCTCCACCAAGGGGCCGATGACCGCGGCGAAGGCCGCGCCGCTCTCTATGCCGAAGCTGGCCACGGCCACGGCGATGGCCAGCTCAAAGTTGTTGGAGGCCGCGGTGAAGGAGAGCGTGGCGCTCTTGGCATAGCCCGCCCCGGCCTTGCGGCTGAGCCAGAAGCTGAGCGCGAACATGGCCAGGAAATAGATGGTCAGGGGCACGGCGATGAGCAGCACATCCTGCGGCTGGGCCAAGATCTTGGCGCCCTGCAGCGAGAACATGACGATGATGGTGAAGAGCAGGGCGACCAATGTCAGCGGGCTCACCTTGGGCACATACACCCTCTCGAACCAGTCCCTGCCCTTGGCCGCGGTGAGCGCCAAGCGGCTGAGCCAGCCTGCCGCGAAGGGGATGCCTAAGTAGATGCCCACGCTCTTGGCGATGGCCGCCACTGAGATGTCCACCATCACGCCCTTGAGGCCCAGCTTTTGCGGCAGGAACCAGGCGAAGAACCAGGCATAGGCCGGGAAGAAGAGGATCTGGAAGACGGAATTGAAGGCCACCAAGCCGGCGCAGTACTCGCGGTCGCCGCAGGCCAGGTCGTTCCACACGATCACCATGGCGATGCAGCGGGCCAGGCCGATGAGGATGAGGCCCAGCATGTACTCGGGCCTGTGCGAGAGGAAGGCCACGGCCAGGCCGAACATGAGGAAGGGGCCCAGCAGCCAGTTCTGCGCCAGGGACAGGGCCAGCACCTTGCCGTCCTTGAACACCCCGCCCAGCTCCTCGTAGCGCACCTTCGCCAGGGGCGGGTACATCATCAGGATGAGGCCCAGGGCTATGGGGATGGAGGTGCTGCCCATGCGGAAGTCTGCGATGCCCTGCGCCAAGCCCGGGGCGAAGCGCCCCAGGCCCACGCCCAGGGCCATGGCTGAGAAGATCCACAGGGTGAGCCAGCGGTCAAGGAAGCCCAGCTGCTTGGGTGCGCTCATGTCAGGGCCTCCGGCAGGGTGAGGATGTAGGCCTTGATCTCATCGCGCACGCGGCGATAGACATTGAGGACCTCTTCCTCTGTCTTGGCATCCTTGGCCAGCAAGGGCGGGTCGTCAAAGCCGCGATGGATCTTGCGGGTGGGGCCAGGGAAGATGGGGCAATGCTCGTCTGCGTGGCCGCAGACCGTGATGACCACGTCGAAGGCTTGGCTGCCAAGGGATGCCAGGGTCTTGCTGGCCTGGCCGCGGATGTCCACCCCGGCCTCGGCCATTACCTGGATGGCTTTGGGATTCTGTCCGTGCGCCACCAAGCCCGCGGAATAGGCCTCAATGACATCGGCCTTGAGCGCTCGCGCCCAGCCCTCAGCCATCTGGCTGCGGCAGCTGTTGCCGGTGCAGAGGAACAGGACCTTCAGCTTCTGTGCCATGGGGACCTCAAAGAGCCCGGATGCCGGCTTGCAGCCGGGCCAGGGCGTTGCGTTCAACGCAATAGCAGGTGCTGGGCCCGCTCAAGGTGCCCTGCAGCAAGCCGGCGCTCTTGAGGACCTTCAGATGCTGGGATACTGTGGCCTGGGCCAGGCCCAGCTCAAGCACCAGGTCGCCGCAGATGCAGTCCGTCTGCCGGGCCAGGTGGCGCAATATCTTGACGCGCGCCGGGTGGCCCAGGGCCTTGGCCAAAGCCGCCAGCTCGCGGTCCTGGTCCTTCACCCTGAGGCCGCGGCCCTCGTTCTTGGGCTTGGCCGGGGTCGGACAGCAGAGCTTTGCCTGTTTTGCCATGGTCTCCTCAAAGCGGCCTCATTCATGTGCCGAGATCATATTATCGTAAAATTACGATATATCAAGTTACATCTCGGTAACAAGCTCGCCGCAAAAAAAGCAGCCTGCTGCCAGGCTGCCTTGGGCCCTCCAGGATGGTTCGAGCTAGGAAGCCCCGCAAGCCCCGCAATGATCATCAGAATCGCTTGCTTGATGAAAGCTGACCAACGCCCGCGGCACCTTGAACCCCGCTGGCACGGAGTTGAGGTCTCTGAGCTCTTGGCAATACTCTGCTGGCAGGCCCGCCAAAGCCGCGCCTTCGCACACCTTGGCCAGCGCCTCGGTGCTGGGGCTGGCCTCTGGGCCGCAGCTCGCTTTCAGATAGGTCACCGCCGGCAAAATGGCCCCGTCTTTTTCAACCTTCACAGGGCAATGAAAATAGGCGCCCGTGCCGTCCATGCGGGCATCTTCCATGTTATCTAAGAGCTCGGCCTGGCGCTGATCCAGCTCATAGAGCAGCCCCCAGGCTGTCCGGCCCGCCTCCTCCACCAAGCTCTCGCAGCCGCCGCCCCACATGCTGCTGCGGCCAAAATAGGCCAGCCGCCAGCCTTCCAGCTTGGCCGGCCCCAGGCAGCGGGCCTGCGCCACCTTGTCGGCCATGATCTCTGGGGACATGTTGAGGCCATAGGCAAAATAGATGCGGTTCGTCGTCATGCTGCCTCCCAAGCTCAAGCGCAAGCCTGCCCTGCGCGGTGCGCCTCAAGGGCTGCTTCAAAGAGCTCTTGCTCCCCAAAGCATCTTGCCTCGTCCAGCCTGTCGCGCTGCGCCAGCAGGTGGCGCACCTTGCCGCGCTGGCAGGGACTCTCGGCCAGCGCCTGGGCACGGGCCTTCAAAAGGCCCGCCACCTGCGCGGCCAAGCCCTCTTGCAAGCCGACCCCTGCTTGGCGCAATCGCGGCCCCAAGCGCCGCAAGCCAGCAAGCACCGCGGCCTGGCCGCTGTGCTTGCCATAGCTGATGCTGAGCTTGCCACCGGCATCCTGCGGCCTCAGGGCCTGATAAGTGCTCGCTTGCTTGAGCAAAGCCGCCGCATGCAAGCCGCTCTCATGGCGAAAGGCACCCTGGCCCACGCCCATCTCATGGGCTGGCACCAGCACCCCGCTGGCCTGCTCTGCCAAGCGCGAGAGCTGGCGCAGCGCGCGGTAGCGAAAGCCCGGGATGCGAACCCCATAGAGGTCCTTCAGCGGCAGCGCCACCCGGTGCAGGGCGGCGTTGCCCGCCCGCTCGCCCAGGCCATTGAGGGTGACCGTGAGATGGGTGGCGCCACAGAGCGCTGCCTGCACGGTGTTCACCGCTGCCAGGCCGTAATCATCATGAAAATGAGCTGCCAGCTCGCAACGCCCCTGGGCCACGCCCAAGGCCCGCGCCAAGGGCGGCAGGCGCCTGCGCACCGCCTCAGGGGTGAGCACCCCGCAAGTGTCGCAGAAGGCGATGCGGCCCGCGCCCGCGGCCTTGAGGGCCAGCGCCAGGCTCTTCACGGCCTGGTCATCAGCCCGGCTGGCGTCCTCCATGGCGGCCTCCACCTTGCCAAAGCCCATGGCCCTGGCGCTCAGCACACCTTTCACGGCCAGTGCTTGCGCCATCCGCCGAAGCTTGCCTAGCGGGGCGCGCGCTGTTGCCGGCCCGCCCTTGCCGAGCAGGCGCTGGCCCAGCTTGTGGCGCAGATGGGTCTCTGAGACCCCGGCCAGCACCAGGATAGTGACCTGCGAGGCATCCTCGTCAGCCAGCCTGCAGGCTTGCAAGCAGGCATTGAGGTCGCCCTCATCTGGCCGCGCCATCAGCACCATCTCCAAGCCTTTGGGCAAGAGCCCCTGGCGCCGCGCCTTGAGTAAGCCAGCGCAGGATTTCAGCTCTCCTTCGCCGCTGGCCGGAAAGCCGATTTGCATCACTCGCAGGCCAGCGCTGGCCAGAGCCGCAGCCAGCGCCAGCTTCTGCTCCAAGCTGAAGGCCAGCCCGGCCATCTGCTCGCCATCGCGAAGGGTGTCGTCATAGAGCATCAGCATGATGGGATAACCTCAGCACATAGCATCCAGCCAGCTCTTCATGGCCAGGGGCCTGGCTTTGACCCTGGCCATCGATGCCGGACGATCCAGGTCCAAGACCTTCTTGGGCCTGCCCAAGGCCACGCAGCAGCCCTGCTCGAGCCGGGCCACCTGACCGCAAAGGCCATCGATCTCGCGCGCATCGTGGCTCACCAGGATGAAGGGCACGCCAAATCGCCAGCTCAGCCCTTTGAGCAGCTCTGCCACCTGGGCCTTCAATGCGAGGTCAAGGTTGGCGGTGGGCTCATCCAGCAATAGCAGCCTAGGGCCAGCCAACAAAGCCCGCGCTAGCGCCACCCGGCGCTGCTCGCCACCCGACAGGCGCGTCACCGCTGTGCCGAGCAAGCTCTCCAAACCCAGGGCCTTAGCCACCTCAACCAAGGTGGGGCCTTGAATGCCTCGGCCCCGCGCGCCATAGCGCAGGTTGGCTCTGACATCCAAGTGCGGGAATAAAGCCAGGTCCTGGGGCACATAGCCTATGCCGCGGGCTTGGGGTGGCAGGCTGAACCCTGGCTCCTGCAAGACAAGGCCATCCAGCACGATGCGGCCCTGGCTGGGCCTAAGCCCGGCCACCACCTCCAGCAGCGTGGTCTTGCCAGAGCCAGAGGGCCCGTAGAGCGCGGTGGCCTGGCCTTGCAAGGCCAGGTCGTAGCAGGCCTCAAAGCCATGGCAGGCCACGCGCAGGCCCTGCAGCGCCAGCTTCATGAGGGGCCTCCTGTTGCCATGCGCTCGGCCAGGCGGCCCGAGAGCCAGAGGGCGCCAAAGGCCAGCACCAGGGAGACGCCCAAGAAGAAGAGCGCCTCATCATCATGGCCCAGCTCCACAGCCCGGTAGAGGGCCAAGGACAGGGTGGTGGTCTGGCCCGGGATGTTCCCGGCCAGGATCACGGTGGCGCCAAATTCCCCCAGGCTGCGGGCCAGGCCCAGCACCAGGGCGGCCAGCAAGCCCGGGCCGGCCAAGGGCAGGGTGATGGTGAGCAACACCCTGCCTTCGCTCGCGCCCAGGGTGCGGGCCACCTGCTCCAGGCGGGGATTCACACCCTCCAAAGCCACGCGAAATCCGCGCACCATCAGAGGCAAGGCCATGGCAGCCATGGCCAGGGGCACTGCCTTCCAATTGAAAGCCAAGTCCATGCCCAAGGCCTGGTAAGCCAAGGCACCCAAGGGCCCGCGCCGGCCCAAGAGCTTGAGCAAGATGAGGCCAGTAGCCACGGGCGGGATGACCATGGGCAAGGCGACCAAAGTCTCCACCACGGACTTTCCCTGCCAAGCCCGACGGGCCAGCAGCCAAGCCAGGGCCAAAGCCGGCACCGTGGCCAGCGCCACCCCCAAAAGGGCGCTGACCACGGTGAACCACAGGACGCGTATGGTCTCAGCGTCCATCATGGCTGCCTCACTCCGCCGGTTTCATCAGGATGAAGCCGCGCGCCTTGAAAACCTTGGCGGCCTCGGGGCCCTGCAGGAACTTGTCGAAGCGCAGGGCCTCCTGCTTGTCCGCTGCAGACTTGAGCACTGCCAAAGGATAGCTGATCTTGGGCGCCTGCTCTGGCGGGACCTCGAAGGCGACCTTGACCTTCTTGCTGATCAGCGCATCGGTGCGGTAGACGATGCCGGCATCCACATTGCCCGACTCAACCGCAGCCAGCACGGCCCGCACATTGTCGCAGGGCACCGCCTTGTCGATGGCCTTGTCCCACAAGCCTAGCTTTGCGAGCCAGGCTTTTGCGTAAGTGCCCACAGGCACGGCAGAAGGGTCTCCGATGGCCAGGCGGCTCAAGCCCATCAAGTCCGCGGCCGATGAAACCTCCATCGGGCTGTCCACCCGCACCACCACCACCAGGGCATTGGAGAGCAGGCTCACCCGGCTGCCTGGCTCCAGCAGGCCGGCGGACTGCAGCTGGTCCATGCTGGCTTCATCTGCGGTCACGAACACATCCGCTGGCGCGCCTTCCAGAATCTGGCGCGCTAGACTGCCGGAAGCATGAAAATTATAGCTGACCGGGGCATTGCCGGCCTTGGACCACAGGCTCGCTATGTCCTGCAGGGACTCGGACAGGCTGGCCGCGGCAAAGACGCTCAAGCCTGGCACGTCAGCCTTCAAAGGCAGGCAAGCGGCCAGGGCCAGCGCGGCCGCCAGCAGAGAAAAGCGGAGCTTTCTCACGAGGCCACCCCCTCGCCATTGCGCAGGATGAAAGCCTCAGTGGCCTTGACCATGAAATGCACCGGCAGGCCCGGCTTCAGCTTCATCTGCTTGGCGCTGCGCGTGGTGATGACCGCGGCCAAGTGCCCCACCGCGGTCTCCACGATCACCTCGGTGAGCACCTTGTCGCTGGTGAGCTTGGCCACCTTGCCTTCGATATGGTTGCGGATGCTGATCTTCTTCATGGCCGGCTCCTAGAAGAGGGTTTGCAGGCGGGTGATGACCTTGCTCATGCTGTGATTGCAGGCCGAGGGGTCATGGGTGTCCACATAATCGAGCAAGACCTTCAGGTCATTGCCCTTGATCAGGTAATTCACGCCCATGGTCCAGGTCTCCACCGGGCAGCGCTTCAGGTTGGTGTCGGCCATGAAGCTCTCGTACTTGACCGCCGGCTGAACCTTGCCAAGCAGCACCGAGAGCTGCCCCGTGATGCTGGTGCTCTCCTTTTCCAGGAAATTCTTGACCGTTTTGTGATTGACCGCAGGGTAGCTGTCCCACCACGCCCGCAGATATTCGCCGCTGGCATCCACAGGCCCCAGCTTCAAGCCCAGGTCTCCGCTGGCCAGGCTCTCCCTTCCCGTGAAGGTGTTGGTGGTGCCGGCTGTGCTTGTGCTCAGCTTGAAGTCGCTCCCAGGTGCCATGCAAGCCTGGATGCCGCTGCCGCCGCCCGCGCCCAGCTTGAAGGCGCCCTCACCCTTGCGCCAAGCCACGGCTGTCAGGCGGCCCAGATAGAAGAACTCGTTGTTGTCATTGGCGCTCAGGTTGCGGCCATCGCCATTGACCATGGCCAGGCTGTATCCCAGGCGCTTGTCAGCCAGGTCTCCCAGCAGCATGGCGCCCAGCTGGCGGTTGAGGGTGAGCTTGTCGCTGCCCAAGCTGCGCTCAGGAACGAACATCTCTGGGTCAGGGGTCAGCCATTCCGCGCCATAGGGCGACTTGAACTGGCCCACTCGCAATTTGAGCGAATCTGCGAAGTTGCCCGTGATATAGGCATCCATGCCGCTCAAGCTGAGCGCCGTGGCCGTGGTGTTGTTGGCGATGGTGTCGGACATGCCGAAGCCTATCTTGAAATCATAATCTTCCAAAAAGCGGCCCTGGGCCCACATCTGGGCTCGGCGCAGGTAGATGCGATCATTCTCCGTGGTGTAGCGGCTGTCACCCTTCTCGCCAAACTCGCCCTGGGCCTGCAGCAAGCCTCCCAGGCTGAGGTAGGGCTCGCGGCCCGTCGGCTTGACCAGGGTGAGACCTGCGGTGGCTTGCTGGCTAAGGCTCTTCTGAAGCAGGGCTACGTTTTGCTCCAAGGACTGAAGGCGGGCGGACGTATCGGTTTCTGCGGAGGGGCTGAGGGCCTGGGGACTGTCATCGGCTCTCAGCAGGGAGGGGGTGTATCCAAGCGCCAGGCAGAGCCCCAGGCCTAGGGCCAGGGCTCGCGGGGTGAGGGCTCTCATGGTGGTCTCCTAATTGAGCATCGGAAGAGAAGGGACGCAGCCCGCGCAGCGGGCCCAAAGAGGGCCCTTCAAGGCTGAGCCTTGAAGCTGCGCAAAGCGTCTGTCCGTTTAACGGCAACCCGCCGTCTAGGTTAGGGACCCCTTTGTCCAAAGCTGGCACGATGGACTAGGTGAGCAGATACTTCTCGCAAGGCTTGCCGGCTTCAAGGCCGTCCAAGATCTCATCGATGGCGCTGGTGCTCTCGATCTTGCCGTACCAGTCGCCCTGGGGATAGATGATCATGGCCGGCCCGCGGTCACAGACCTTGAGGCAGCCCGTGGAGCTGATGCTGATGTCGTCCATGCCGCGGTCCGAGAGTTCTTGCTGAAGGTATCCCAGATAGTTGCTGCTTCCCTTCTTGTGGCAAGCGCCCTGGGGGTCGCCGCTAGTGCGAAAGCTGGCGCAGACCAGGATGTGCTGCTTTGGCTTTTCCATGTTGCCTCCGAAAAAATGATGATCGCCTTCAGATTGGGATATTCCTTCCGCCCATCGCGGGCCCTTGCCCGCGATGCGAGCAGCTGCTTCCGGCCTTCGGCCTTTAGTCGTCCACTGCCTTCGGCGCCGGGCGAAGGCAGCTGCCGGGCTGTCGCCCGGCTCGCCGGCTTGATAGCCGGCGGCTCAGGCGCAGCCTTGCTTGCCGCCGCCGCAGCCGGTGGAGCAGGAGAAGCTGCGCTTGATGTAGGGGGCCAGGTCGCCGCCAGCCAGGGCCAGGGGAAGCAGCTGGCTGATCAAGCCCTCCACGCTCATCACATCCAAGCCGTGGTCGGCCAGGATCTGTGAGGGCTTGGGCCCGGCTTCGCCAGCCAACAAGAGCCCGCAGTCTGAGAGCAGGCTAGCGATCTCCTTCCAGCGCTGATCGCCACCACCCATGGCCGGCGCCGGGCGCTCGCCCACCAGCGCTGGTGCCCCCTCTTTGAGCTCATACACCAAGAAGCGCCTTGCCCTGCCCAGCCCCTCATTCACCAGCAGGCCCTCCATGCTGGCCACCGCCACCCGCGTGCGCACCCTCAGCGGGGTCAGGCTGGCAGCCGCGCTCTCGCGCATCAGCTCGCCCAGCTTGGGGTCATCCTGGCCCAGCAAGCCAGCGGCATCAGCCCGGCAGCGCGCGCAATGGCTCATCAGCGGCAACACCCCAATCAAGCCGGCCTTCACCCGCACCATGTCCCGCGCATCCGGCGCGTTCTCCGGGGTGAACACCGCGCCCTCGGCAGGGTACAGGGCGATGGGGTTGAGCACATCCACGCTCAGCCCTGCCAGCGCCCGGCCCACGGCCTCCACGTGGCGGTCGTTGACGCCCTTCACCACCACGCAGTTGGCTTTCACCGTCACCCCAGCCTGTTTGAGGGCCTGAATGCCCTCAACCTGGCGCTGGTAAAGGAGCTGGGCCGCCTCTTCCCCGTGATAGACGCGGCCATTGAACCGGACCCAAGGGTTGATCTTGGCGCCGATGGCCGGGTCCACCGCATTCACCGTGACGCTCACATGGCTGACTTGCAGGCGGGCCAGCTCCGCGGCGTAGGGCGCCAGCTCCAGCCCGTTGGTGGCCACGCAGAGCAGCAGCTCGGGGAAGCGGGCGCGCACCAGGCGAAGGGTCTCCATGGTGGCTGGCCCGTTGGCAAAGGGATCCCCAGGCCCAGCGATGCCCGCCACCTTGATGTGGGGCGCCTTCTCCAAGGCTCGGGCCAAATATGCTAGAGCTTGAGCAGGATTGAGCACCAGGCTGGTGACGCCCGGCCGGCTCTCATTGGCGCAGTCATACTTGCGGTTGCAGAAGTTGCACTGGATGTTGCAGGCCGGGGCCACGGGAAGATGGAGCCGCCCGAACTTGTGGCGAGCGCTGTCGTTGAAGCAGGGGTGCTGGGTGAGGTCCATGGCCATGGCGCGCACCGAGGAAGGGTCAGAGGTAGCTGTAGCCCACGCTGGAATCAGACTGCTTCTTCTCAAGCACCAGATTGACCAGGCTGTCAAAGAGGCGCAGAGCGCCGCCATAGCCCAGATGCAAGATGCGGGCGCCGCCAAAACGGTCGTGGATGGGGAAGCCCGCGCGAAGCAAGGGCGCCTTGAGCCGCTTGGCCACAGAATAGCCCTTGCTGCTGCCAGCCAAGAGCTCCGCGCCGCACTCTTCGGCAGCCTGGCCGATGGCCTCAAAATCTGCGCCCTGCATCACCCGGCAGTCGAGCCCGTCAAAGCCAGGGATGGAGGCTTGCAGGGCCGCCTGCATGCGCCCGCTCTCGCCGCCAGATGCCACCAGCACGGGCTTAGCCCCCACCTCGGCCAGCCAGCTGGCCAGGGCGCAGGCCAGGTCCTCTTCGCCATACACGGCGACCTTCAGCCCAAAGAGCACCTTGTGGCCATCGGCATAGGCATCCAAGAGCCGGCTGCGCTCGTCCCGCAAGGCTTGGGGGATGGGATGCCCGCTCAGGCCTGAGAGGTGCTGGACCAACGCGTCAGTGGCCTTGAGGCCCAAGGGCAGGGGCAGCACCCGGTGCTCAACCCCGAAGCGCTCTTTAAGAAAGCTCCCGGCGGTTTGCCGGCCTGCCAGAGTGGCTCCCAGCTCCAGCGCCTCTTGGGCCCGGCCCAGCAGCTCCAGGCGCTCAAGGGTGGTGCCGCCCGGGGGCAGGTCGCAGTATTCCTTCCAAGCGCCGCCGTCCAAGGTCTCGCTGTAGTCTGGCAGCAGCACCGCATCCTGGCCGAAGGAGGCCACCAGGGCCTTCAGCGCCCGCAGGTCCTCGGGCGAGACCATGCCGGGCATCAGGGCCAGCAAGGGGATGCGCGATCCTCCCTGGGCGAAGCGCTCGGCGATGGCCCGCAGGCTGGCCACATAGCCTTCCGCATGGGTGCCCTTGAAGCTGGGGGTGTTGACAAAGACAGCGGGCGGCGCGGCCGGCTCATCCAGCGCGCGCGTCTTCAGCAGCCCTTGAACATCGTCGCCCATGGTCTCGGCCAGGCAGGTGGTGGCCACGCCGATGACGCTGGGATGATAGGCCCGCGCCACGTTGCTCAAGGCCTGGCGCAGGTTGCTGGCGCCGCCAAAGATGACCGCCGACTCGCTGAAGTTGCTGCTGGCGATGTCGATGGGCTCGCGAAAATGGCTGATCATGTAGCGCCGGATATAGGTGGCGCAACCCTGAGAGCCATGCAGCAGGGGCATGCCGCCATGGATGCCCCGGAAAGCCAGGCTGGCGCCCAAGGGCGCGCAGAGCTTGCAGGCATTCACCATGCCCTGCCGCTCTTCTGCCGCATCCCCAGCCTTCAGGGCATCCTCAACAGCTTGGCTCAGCATGGAATCCATCAGGGCCTCAGAGCTCGCTCTGGCGCAGAGCCCACACAGGGCTCATCACCGATGCATGCACTTCGCGGGCGAAATTGACCATCCCCTCAAAGCCGGCCAGCGCCTCCTTGCGCTCGTGGTTGTGGTCGCAGAAGCCGATGCCCAGCTTGTGGGCCAGGGGGCGCTCTTTGACCCCGCCGATGAAGAGCTCGGCGCCGGTCTGGCGCAGGAAGCCGGAGAGCTCTTTGGGGTTGCTGTCGTCCACGATGATGGTCCCGGGGTCGCAGATGGAGCGCAGCCGCTCGTAATCCTCGGGGCCGCCGGTCTGGGTGCCTGCCAGCACCGTGCGCATGCCCAGCATCCGCAGGGCTTTGATCAGGCTGAAGGCCTTGAAGGCCCCGCCCACATACAGCGCTGCCTTGCGGCCCTGCAGGTCCTTGCGGAAGGGCTCCAGGGCTGGCAGCACCGCCGCCACCTCTTGCGCGACCACGGCCCGAGCCCGCTCGAGGATGCCAGGCACAGCCTCAAAGCGCCGCGCCACCTCGTAGAGCGCCTCAGCGCAATCCTCAATGCCAAAATAGCTCACCCGGATGTAGGGAATGCCCCAGCGCTCTTTCATTTTTTGGGCCAAGTGCGTCATGCTGCCACTGCACTGAACCACATTGAGCTGGGCGCCCTGGGCCCTCTGAATAGCATCGATGCGCCCGTCGCCCGTGAAGATGGCCCCCACCTCCACGCCCATGCGCCGGTAGTAGCTCTGCAAGATCCACGCCTCGCCCGCGATGTTGAACTCGCCGAGGATGTTGATGCGGGGGATGCCGGGGGCCAGAGGCGCGGGCTCTGCGGTGCCGATGAGGCTGTAGAGCGCCTCGCAGGCCGCCTTGTAGCCGTCTTTCTTGGTGCCCCTGAAGCCCTCGCTCTCCACCGGCACCACGGGGATGCCATGCTTCTCGCTTGCCTGGCGGCAGAGTCGCTTGAGGTCGTCGCCGATGAGGCCCACCAGGCAGGTGCTGTAAACAAAGGCCGCCTTGGGCTGAAATTGGGGGATGAGCCGGTCCAGGGCCAGGGCCAACTTCTTCTCGCCCCCATAGACCACGTCCTGCTCGCGAAGGTCGGTGCTGAAGCTCAGGCGATGGAGCTGCGGCCCGCTAGAGAGCGCGCCACGGATGTCCCAAGTGTAGGCGGCGCAGCCGATGGGGCCATGCACCAGGTGCAGGGCATCGGCCACCGGGTAGAGCACAACCCGGCTGCCGCAGAAGACGCAGGCCCGCTGGCTGACTGAGCCGGCCAGGCTGGGCTTCGCGCAGTCCAGGGCCAGGGGCTGGTCACCGGCCACCGCCACGCTCTTTTGGCGGCCTTGCAGGATGTCTGCGCGAGCGGCCATGACGGCCTCCTACATGACCAATTCGAACTTCTCCTCCGGGGCGTCCCGGTCCTGGCGGTCTTGAATGGCGGTGAGGACCTTCTCAAGCAGCCGCAGCGCACCGCGATAGCCCAGGATGGGGAAATACTGGTGGCCCACCCGGTCGTAGATGGGAAAGCCGAATCGGATCACCGGGATGTCCTCGTCGCGGCCGATGTACTTGCAGTAGGTGCCGCCGAAGATCATGTCCACCTTGTCCTGCTTGATCCATTGATGAAGCTGGTAGAGGTCTCCCTGGCCTCCCTCCTTGACCTTGGCCGCAGGGCCGCAGATGGCCTGCATCTTGGACTCGAACTTCTTGCCCGGCGTGCCGGTCACCGCGTACTTCACCTGCATGCCGATGTCAGTGAGGAACTGGGCCAGGGGCACCAACTGGTCAGGGTCGCCGGCCAGGGCCGCGCTCTTGCCATGGAAGTACTGCTGCATGTCGGTGATGAAATCCAGCACCTGTCCGCGCTCGTCCATGATGCTCTCTGGCACCACAGCGCCAGCGGCCTTGCGCAGCGCATCGATGAAGATGTCGGTGGCGCGCAGGCCCAGGGGCAGGTCCAGCACCTGGCAGGGCACCTTGCACTGGGTGTCTAGGAGCCGGGCGCCCGGCCCCGCGCCCAGGGGGCCCAGCGCCAGCGTCATGCTGCTGTCGCCGGAGCTGGCGACCTCGGCCACCGTTGCGCCGCCCTTGGGGTACATGCTGTACTTGCCGCTCTGGGGGCTGTTGAGCACCGAGCTCGTGTCAGGGAAGAGCACCGTCTTGACCCCCATCTCATTGGCCATGCGCTTGATCTCGGCCATGTCCGAGGGCTCCACAAAGCCAGGGATGATGTTGACCTGGTCCAGCTTCTTGCCGGTGGACTTGGCGAAGACCTCGATCATCCCCTTCACCATGTTGCTGTAGCCTGTCACATGGCTGCCCACGTAGCTGGGCGTGCTGGCCTTGATCACGTACTTGCCCTTGGGGATGCGCCCCTCATCCTGCGCCTTGGCCACGATCTGGGTGATGTCGTCGCCGATGGTCTCTGAGAGGCAGGTGGTGTGCACCGCCACCACCTCGGCATCATAGATGCTGAAGAGGTTGGTGATGGCCTCCAGCAGGTTGGCCTGGCCGCCGAAGACCGAGCTGCCCTCGGTGAAGCTGGATGAGCCGGCGATGATCGGCTCCTTGTAGTGCCGGGTGAGGGCGCTGCGGTGGTAGCTGCAGCAGCCCTGGCTGCCGTGGCTGTGGGGCATGCAGCCGTGCAATCCCAGCGCGGCATACATGGCGCCGATGGGCTGGCAGGTCTTGGCGGGGTTGATGGTCAGGGCCTGGCGCTCGATGGCTGGCTCAGCGGGGGTGTGGCGCAGCAGCATGGCTTCCTCCAATGTGTCCGTTGAAAGGTGCTTTCTCACTCCCAGCCGTAGCGGGCGGCGATCTGGGGCTCCTTCTGCCAGGGCGCCTGGATCAGGCCCCAGACCTTGCTGTTCACCATGCGGTCGATCTCCTGGTAGAAGTTGGCGGCGCCCTTGAAGCCCGCATAAGGCCCGCTGTAGTCGTAGCTATGGAGCTGCTTCATGGGGATGCCGTGCTTCTGGACCACATACTTCTCCTTGATGCCGGCGCAGAAGATGTCGGGCTTGTAGAGCTCGAGCAGCACCTCGGTCTCATGGTGGTTGAGGTCGTCGATCACCAGCGTGCCGTTCTTCATCTCGGGCATCATGCCCACATAGTCGTTGAGGGTGAGGCCGCGGGCCTCGGCATCGCGCTTCAGCTCGCGCCACTGAGCTGGGTCCTTGTCCACGTGGATCTCCTCGATGTTGCGGCTGTCGGCGTCCACCTTGATGCTGGGTATCACCTTGCGGCCCTCGTAATCATCGCGGTGTGCGAACTCATAGCCGGCTGCCAGGGTGTGCATGCCCAGCTCGGTGAAGAGGTCCTGGTAGTGATGGGCACGGCTTCCGCCCACGAAGAGCATGGCGGTCTTGCCCTGGCAATGCTCCTTTGCCTTCAGCCGCTCCAGCTCCACCGGGGCAAGCTCCTCCTCGATCACCTTCTCCACCTGGCTGATGAGCGCCGCATCATTGAAGAACTGGGCGATCTTCCGCAGGCTCTTGGCCGTGGAATGCGCGCCGATGAAGTTGACCTTGAACCAGGGTATGCCGTACTTCTTCTCCATCATCTCGGCCAGGTAGTTGATGCTGCGATGGCACATGACCACATTGAGGTCGGCGGTGTGGCTGCTGGCGAACTCGTCGTAGACCGAGTTGCCCGAGAAGGTGGCCTGGATGGTCAGCCCGCATTTCTCGAAGACGCGCTCCAGCTCGAAGGCATCGCCGCCGATGTTGTACTCTCCCAGCAGGTTGAGAACGAACTTGCCGGGCTTGCGGCCCTCGGTGCCGCTCTGCCCCACCACATCGGAGAAGAGCTTGTTGTTGGCGATGTGGTGCCCGGCAGACTGGCTGACCCCCTTGTAGCCCTCGCAGGAGAAGCCGAAGACGTTGATGCCCGGGTGGGCCGCCTCAACATCCCGGGCCACGGCGTGCACATCGTCGCCGATGAGCCCCACCGGGCAGGTGGCGAAGATGCCGATGGCCTTGGGCTTGAAGATGGCGATGCCCTCCTCGATGGCCTGGCGCAGCTTCTTCTCGCCGCCGAAGACGATGTTCTCCTCCTGCATGTCCGTGGTCAGCGCATAGGGCATGAAGTTGGGGGCGCCCTCGGCCGCCTTGGTCTGGTTGCGCCGAGTGAGCCAGGCGTAGAAGCTGCAGCCCACCGGGCCGTGCACGATCTGCAGGATGTCATTGGTGGGGCCCAGCACCACGCCGCGACAGCCCGCATAGGTGCAGCCTCGCATGGTGAGGATGCCGGGGATGGTGCGGGCGTTCACCGCGATCTCGGGCACTGTTTCCGCCTCTCCCACCTGGTTGACCACCACCTGCTTGGCGCGGCGGCGGGCCACCTTGGCCGGCATGGCCTCCAGCAAGGCCGCTTTCCCAGCTTCGGGGTCGATGCTCATCGGGTCTGACATGGCTGCCTCCTCAGGCTTCATCAAGCACGGCGTCGCCGGACTCGCCGGTGCGCACGCGGATGGATTCGGTGACCGGCAGGACAAAGACCTTGCCGTCCCCGGCTTTGCCGGTGTGATTGGCGCTGATCAGGGCTCCCAGTGCCTTGGCCACCGCCTTGTCGGGGACCACGCAGCTGATCATGCGTTTGGGGATGAGCCTCTGGCTGGATCCCAGCTGGGAAATGGCCTCCTCATAGCCCAGCTCAGCCCCCTTGAGCACCGTGAAATCCACCAGGCCCTTGCCGCGACCCAGGCATTCCTTGGCATGCAGGCTGGTGATCCCTGCGGTCTCTAGCGCCTTCTTGGTGGCGTTCATGCGGTTCGGCCTGATGAAGGCGAGCACCTCTTTCATGGCCGCCCCCCTACTTGGCAGCCTGGGCCAGGGCCGCTTCGCTGCCCTCCTTGACCCCGCTGCTGATGGTGTAGACCTCCTCCACCGGGCTTATGAAGATCTTGCCGTCGCCGTAGCTGCCCTTCGCCCCTGTGCGCGCGGTCTCCATCACCGTCTTCACCACAAAGTCCCTGTCCTTGTCGGGCACCACGGTGATGAGCATCTCCTTGGGGATCTCATCATAGGTGACCTCGCCTATCTTGATGCCGCGCTGCTTGCCCCGGCCCACCACATTGATCTTGGTCACTGCCGGAAAGCCCGCCTCCATCAAGGCGCTCATCACGGCATCCACCTTGTCGGGTCTGACGATGGAACGGATCATGATCATGATTCTCTCCTTTCTCGATGGAAGGTCTCAGGCGGCGATGCCATACTGCTGCAGGAGAATCTCAAACGCATCAGTGGTCATGGGCTTGGGGATGACCAGCATCTTGTTCTGGTCGATCTTCTTGGCCAGCGCGCGGTACTCATCGGCCTGGCCGGCCGTGGGCTCGAACTCGATGACAGTCTTCCGGTTTATCTCTGCGCGCTGCACCACGTTGTCGCGGGGCACGAAATGGATCATCTGTGTGCCCAGGGCGGCGGCGAAGGCCTCGATCATGGCCACCTCGTTGTCCACCTTGCGGCTGTTGCAGATGAGGCCGCCCAGGCGCACCCCTCCCGCGTCCGCGAATTTGACGATGCCCTTACAGATGTTGTTGGCGGCATACATGGCCATCATCTCGCCCGAGACCACGATGTAGATCTCCTGGGCCTTGCCCTCGCGGATGGGCATGGCGAAGCCTCCGCAGACCACATCTCCCAGCACGTCATAGAACACATAGTCAAGGTTGCGGTCATCCTTGTAGGCACCCAGCTGCTCCAAGAGGTTGATGCTGGTGATGATGCCGCGGCCAGCGCAGCCCACCCCAGGCTCCGGCCCGCCCGATTCCACGCAGTCAGTCTTGGCGAAGCCTCCCTTGAGGATGTCCTCCAGGGCCACGTCCTCGCCCTCCACGCGCAGGGTGTCCAGCACCGTATTCTGGCTCAATCCACCCAGCAGCAGGCGGGTGGAATCGGCCTTGGGGTCGCAGCCCACCACCATCACCTTCTTGCCCATCTCAGCCAGCCCGGCCACCGTGTTCTGGGTGGTGGTCGACTTGCCGATGCCGCCCTTGCCGTAAATGGCTATCTTCCTCACGTCCGCCTCCTGCTAAGCTGGGGTATGCTCTGCCGGCTTTCACGCCGGCTCATGCCTCTTGCTTTGCAGGAGCCATGCCAATCTCAGGGCTCAGTGAAACAAGCCCTTTTCAAGAGCGGCGGCCACGCGGGCGTAGGATTGCCCGACAAAACGACGCGCAGGTAGGATGCTGGCCACGGGCTGGGGTCAAAAAGAAGAGCACGGCTTCCGCCGTGCTCTTGCTGAGACAATCCAATGGCCCCGGGCTCTAGCTTGCCTGTCTGTACCGCCGCGCTTCGATGCCGTGCTGCTTGAGGCGAAGGCCCAAAATGCGCTCAGTCAAGCCCAGACTGCGGGCCGCTGCGGCAGCATTGCCCCGCTCGCTCTTCAGCGCTTCAATGATGAACTCCTTCTCAAGCGCAGCCAGCGCGGCCTGCATGTCCCCTTTGAGCGGGGTGCCGCTGGTGGCTGCTGTCTGCAGGGTGGGAGGCAGGTGATAGCTGCGGATGACCCCATCCTCAGAGAGCAGCACCGCGCGCTCCACGCAGTTTGAAAGCTCGCGCACATTCCCCGGCCAGTGATACTGCATCAGCATGTCTATGGCTGGGGTGCTGACGCGCACCGCCTTCCTCTGGTGCTCAGCCGCAAAGCGGCCCACAAAATGGTCCACCAGGGCCGGTATGTCAGCCTTGCGAAGGCGCAAGGGCGGCAGCAGGATGGGGAAGACATTGAGCCGATAGAAAAGGTCCTCGCGGAAGGCCCCCTCCTTGACCATGGCTTCCAAATCGCGGTTAGTGGCGGCGATGATGCGCACATCCACCTTGAGGGTGCGGCCCGAGCCCAAGGGCTCCACCTCCCTCTCCTGCAGCACGCGCAGCAGCTTGGCCTGCACGCTCAAGGAAAGCTCCCCCACCTCATCCAAGAAGACCGTGCCCCCATCAGCCAGCTCGAAGCGGCCCTTGCGGTCTGCCACAGCGCCAGTGAAGGCGCCGCGCGAATGGCCGAAGAGCTCGCTCTCCACCACGCTCTCTGGCAAGGCCGCGCAGTTGAACTTGACCATGGGCCCGGCTTTGCGGGGGCTCAAGGCATGCAGGGCATCCGCCACCAGCTCCTTTCCCACCCCGCTCTCGCCCAGGATGAGCACTGTGGCCGGGCTGGGGCCCACGCGGGCGATCAGGTCATAGGCCTGGCGCATGACCGGGGTGCTGCCCACCAGGTTCGAGGGTTGGTAGCGCCCCGCCAGCTCAGCGCGCAGCCGCGCATTCTCCTCCCGCAGATGGATGGCCTCCTCACCGGCCTTTTCGCGCTCCAGCAGGTGAATGGCAACCACCTCTGAGATCATGAAGGCCACTATCTCCAGCACCCGCAGGTCCTCTTGCAGGTCCGCGCCCGCATTCACCCGGCGGTCCGCAGCCAGGGTGCCCACCACCCGGCCCTGGCGCAGCACTGGCACGCAGAGAAATGCCAGGTCCTCGAGGTTCTCGCGAGAGAGGGTGCGGTTGAGGAACTCCGGCTCATTGCAAACCCGGGGCACCAGCACGGACTTGCCGGTGGCAGCCACCCTGCCGGTGATGCCCTCGCCCACCCGATATTTCCCCTTCTCCAGCTGGGCTGGCGAAAGGCCATAGGCCAGCTCCACCAGCACCTCGCCCTGGTCTCGTCGAAAGAGGGTCAGGGTGCCGCGCTCAAGGCTCAGGTCGCTGGCCATGCGCTCCAGCACCGGGGGCAGCATCTGATCCAGGTCCAATCCGGAATCCAAGCCTTCTGCGATGGCATGCAGGAGCTCGAGGATGTTGCAGGTGTGATCGCAGGGGCAGGGCAGATTCATGGCGTCCTGATGGCAAAACGACGCCTTTGTCGTGAGTGAAGTCAGGCTTTCGGAGCCCAGCGCATGGCGCGCATAGCAGAGATCTTGAACCCTCGACTGCGGTAGAGCGCCTGGGCGGAATGGTTGCCAGGGTCAGTCAAAAGCGTGATGCGGCCAAGGCCCTGCTTGATCCCCTCCGCCAGCGCATGATCGAGCAGCGCAGAACCCAGGCCTTGGCCGCGCCAATGCCTATCCACCACCAGGTCTTCGAGCAGGGCCACCGGCTTGCCCAAGGCTGTGCTGGTGATGACGAGCAGGCTGACCATGCCAAGCACCTGGCCTCGCGCCTCCGCGACATAGAGCGCAGCTTTGGCCCCGGGCTTGAGCAAGCGCCGCAAGCCTGCCCTTTGCAGCGATGCTTGCGGCTTGAAATCCCTCTCTCGCTCAAAGAGCTGCCCAAGCAGGGCAGTCATTGCCTCTACATCCAAAGGTCGAGCTTTGCGGATCGAGTAAAACGATTTGAGGGGCTTAGTCATGCACTTTTAAATTGCAAACCTCATGCCACTTAGAAAGGCCACATTTTCCATGAGGAGAAACATGCTTGGGGCTACATTTCCGTAGCTTGTTCTGTTTTAAATACAAAATGGTTCCATCGGCAAAACTCAAAATTAAAAGCCTCCCTTTTCCAAGGAAGGCTTTCTCATCAGGATCTCAATGCCTCTTCCGCGCCCCTTCACTCCCCGGCCACGATGCCGGGCAGGCCTTCGAGCACCACTTGCCGCGTAGAGGCCGGCACCTGCAGGCGGGCCTGGGCATGGCCGAACATCAGGCCGTGCACCAGCCCGGGGCCCGGCTGCTTGGACATGGGCCAGGCCTTGCCATCCACCAGCACGCGGCTGGGCCGGCCCTGGAGCCCGTGAAAGCGCAGCACCAGATGGCGGTAGGGCAGCCTATAGGGCCCTTGCGGCTCGCCCATGGAGAGAGAGGCGCGCTCTCCGCCGGCGTCGCAGCCCAGCTGCAGGCGCCAGTGGCAATGCTGGCCGCGCTCAAAGCCATAAGTCTCGCCGTCATCCTCATACAGCGTGAAGCTGCGCTCAAGGCCCGGCTCAGGATAGAGGTCAAGGCAGAGGGTGCCGCGCTCGCGGCTCTGCGTGTTGAGGGCCGGCAGCCAGCCCGGGATGATGCTTCCCCCGCGCACATAGAGGGGCATCTCCTCCAGGGGCGCTAGCGCCAGGATGGCCCGGCCGCCCTTGTAGCGCCGAGCGGTGGCGCGCTCGACCCAAAGGCCCTGCGGCAGCTGCACCGAGCGGCTGCGCGCCCCGGCATGCAGCACCGGGGCTGCCAGCAGGCTCTCGCCCAGCATGAACTGGTCCCCTAGCACCGCGAGCGCCTCATCGTCAGGGAACTCATAGTAAAGAGGCCTCAGCACCGGCGCCCCGCGCTCGCGCGCCTGGGCGAAGAGGGTATAGAGGTAGGGCAGCAGGCGGTAGCGCAGGTCCATCCAGCGACGGCAGATGGAGAGAGCCGGCTCGCCGAAGGCGAAGGGCTCCTGGGGCAGCGAACCCTTGGTGCTGTGGTTGCGGCAGAAGGGGAAGAGGCTGCCGGCCTGCATCCAGCGGATGAGCAGCTCAGGGTCGCAATCGTGGTCAAAGCCGCCGATGTCCACCCCGCAGAATGGCACGCCCGAGGCGCCCATGCCCTGCAGCATGGCGATGCCAAGCGAGAGATACTCAAAGCTGCTGGTATTGTCGCCCAGCCATACCGCGCTATGGCGCTGCACGCCCAGGTAGGCGCTGCGGGTGAGCACGAAATGCCGCCGGTCCGGGTGCAGGCTGCGCAGGCCCTCGGCCGTGGCCTGGGCCATCAGGCTGCCATAGAGGTTGCGCACCTCGGGGTGGGGCTTGGGTCCCTGGCTGGTGCTGTGCCAGGCGCCTGGCAGGGTGGGGCTGCCGAAGACAGCCGGCTCATTCATGTCATCCCACACCCCTTCCACGCCCTCCTTGATCATGGCGGCATGCAGGCCGCCCCACCAGGCGCGGGTCTCGGGCCTGAAGAAGTCGGGAAAGGCGCTCAGACCCGGCCAGACCCGGCCTTGCACGGGCTTGCCGCGCCTGTCGCAGGCAAGATGGCCTTCCTTGAGCGCTTGGCGATAGGGGGCATAGCCCGGGTCAACCTTGAGCCCGGGGTCCACGATGAGGGTGGCATGCACCCCGCGCTTCGCCAGGCGCTGCAGCAGCAGCTTGGGCTGGCTGAAATTCTCCCGGTCCCAGGTGAAGGAGCGATAGCCCTGCATGGCGTCAATGTCGAAATGGATGCTGTCGAGGGGCAGGCTCTCGGCTTCAAAGCGCGCGGCCAGGGCCTCCATCTGCCTGCCGCTGGCATAGCCCCAGCGCGACTGGTGGTAGCCCAAGGCCCATAAGGGGGGCAGATGCGCCCGGCCGCAGAGCTGAGCCAGGCGCTCCAGCACCGAGGCTGGATCTGGGCCTGCCAAGAGCCAGGCATCCAGGCTGCCGTGGCCCGAAGCCCAGGCAAAGCGGCCGGGCTTGGCGCGGCCCAGGTCAAAGACGCAGCGGCCAGGATTGTCCAGCAGCAAGCCGAGCCAGGCGCGGCCCCCTAGGGCCGGGGCTGAGGCCAGCATAAAGGGGATGCTCTTGTAGAGCGGGTCCGTGGCCGGCGTGTAGCGGTAGGCATCTGTGTTCCAGCTCTCAAAGGAGCGGCCGCTGCGCTCCAAGGGCCCGCCCTTCTCGCCCAGCCCATACCATCGCCAGCCCGGCTTGGTGTCAAAGCCCCAGCAGCAGCCGCCCTTTGCCGGGGCAGCATCCGGCTCGGGCGCTTCTTGCGGCAGCCGGCCCGGCTTGAGGGGCGCGGTGCGCAGGCGCGGCCGCTGCTCCGGCCCAGCCTGGGCCAAGCGCTCGCCGGCCACGGTCCACAGCTCCAGCGCCAGCCGTCGGGGATACACGCGCAGCTCAAGCCCCAGGCTGCGCCATGCCAGCCAGGCCCCATTGCGGCTGGGCGCAGGCCCGGGCTGGGGGATGAAGTCCGGCGAGGGCAGGCCCGAGAGCGGGGCCTCAAAGCGCGCCTGAGGGTCAAAGCGCAGGCGCAGGAAGCCCGGCGCTTCCACCGAGATGCGCAGGCGCCCCTGGTCCAGGCCCTTCAAAGGATGGGATGGCTTCTTGTCCATGCTCCATAAATAAGGCCCGGAGCCGCAAGTGGCAAGGAGATAAAAAAGGCCCGGAGCTCTCGCTCCGGGCCTCGCTGTTCAACAGGACGGTCAGGCGGCCAGGGCCTTGGCTGCGCCTTTCAACGCCTCAGCGAGCAGAAAGCTCGCCGCCACCCGGCGCCGGCTCTGCCGGCTGTTCATGCTTCGCCGCTGGATGAAGCGCATGGCCTCGCGGGAGTCGATGGCGCGGCCGGCCAGCAGGGCCACGCAGCGCTCCACCAAGGCCGAGGTCTCGACCTCGCGGGCTTGATTCTGCTCGACCTCGCGCCGCAGGCTGGCGGCCAGGGCATTCCCCGCCAGGGAGGCCAGGCTGGAGAGCGCGTCCTCTGCCCCGGCTGCCCAGGCCCCGGTCTGGCGGCCGAAGCTGGCGATGAGGCCGATGGGCTGGCTGCCCACGCGCAGCGGGGCCAGCATCAGGCGCTGCATGCCCAGCCGGTACTGCACGGCATCGCGCACCACCGGCGGCAGGCCGTCCATGCCTTGCAGAGCGGCGCGCTTGCCAGCCAGGGCCCGCCGCCAGGTCTCGTGAGTGGCATCCAGGCGTGGCAGGTCAGCCCCATAGCCTTCCAGGTTGTGACCCGCCAGCACCAGCGTGGCCTGGTTCTCATCCAGCAGCAGGATGGCTGCGGCGTCGCTGGCAGTGAGATCCTTCTCTGCCGCCACCACCAGGGCCAGGGTCTCCTTGAGGCCGCAGCTGATGCCCAGGCTCACTTGCAGCGGGTCTTCGGTCACAGCAGTCGTGGCTTCCACGATCCATGAAGTCTGCTTCAGCAGGCTGCGCAGAGTCGCATCATCATCGGGCTTGGCAAAGTTGAACGGCATGGCTCCCTCCTTGTGTGTGGCCTACTCATGACTTACGCAGGCCCGAGGAGCGGCGTTTTGACCGATGGGAAAAACAAGACCCGGCCCTTGGCCGCCAGGAGGGGGAGGCGGCAAAGAGCCGGGTCGGACGCGGGGAGCGTCCCTGCATGGAGGACGCCAGCCTGCCTTGTTAAGTTCCCTTTTGTTTCAAGCCTTTTTCTGGCGCTTTTGCGCGTTGGACGCGTGATCCAGGCTCATGTCATACACCTCGCGGCTGACATCACGCCCCCGCCTCTCCACAGCGTCCAAAAAGGCATCGCAGTCCCGCACTTCCACATGATGCACCGCGCCGCTGGGCCACACCGTGGCCACCGGAGAATGGTCGCACCACCCCTGGCAGCCTGTGCGCACCACCTTGATCTCGCGCTTGTGGCCGCGCAGGGTGCGCTCCATCTTCAGGGCGTCATGCAGGGCGCGGCCGCCGAAGGGATTGGCTTCGGGGTCCGCGGTCTGGTCCTCCTGCCCGTGGCGCGAGCAGCTGGGCCCGCTGGTGCAGACATAGATGGCCTTGATGCTGTCGCCAAAATCCTTCTCATTCATGGCGGCTCCCTCCTCTCACGCCAGGACCTTGATCTCCTTGATGCCATCGCCCTTCTTGATGCCCTGCACCAGGTCCATGCCCTCGGTCACCTGGCCAAAGACCGTGTACTCGCCGTCCAGGCCGGGCTGAGGCTCCAGGCAGATGTAGAACTGGCTTCCTGCGCTGTCGGGATGGCCAGAGCGGGCCATGGCCAAGGTGCCGGTAAGATGGGGCCGCTCGCTGAACTCGGCCTTCAGGCTGTAGCCCGGGCCTCCCATGCCGCTGCCATCAGGGCAGCCGCCCTGGGCCACGAATCCTGGCACCACGCGATGGAAGACGAGGCCATTGTAGAAGCCGGAACCCACCAGGTCCAGGAAGCTCGCCACATGCTGGGGCGCCACATCGGGATAGAGCTCAAGGGTGATGCTGCCGCCCTTGGCCAGCTCCATGGAAACCACAGGCTTGCGTCCCGCCTCGACCGGCTCAAAGCTCTTGATCTTGGGGCTCACCATCCACCTCCACAGGAAAAAGGCCCCGGCCGCCAGGGCCAGGGCCGTTAGAAAAAGGACCACCAGCGCGAGCACGGCCTAGTCCAAGAACCCGCGCAGCTGGCGCGCGCGAGTGGGATGGCGCAGCTTGCGCAGCGCCTTGGCCTCGATCTGCCGCACGCGCTCGCGGGTCACGCCCTCGATGTTGCCGACCTCCTCCAGGGTGTGGGGGTAGCCGTTCTCCAGGCCGAAGCGCAGGCGCAGCACCTTGGCCTCGCGCTCCTTGAGGCTGGTGAGCACCTTGCTGATCTGCTCGCGCAGCAGGATGTAGCTGGCTGCGTTGGCCGGGCTGATGGCCTCCTTATCCTCGATGAAATCGCCCAGGTGGCTGTCCTTCTCCTCGCCGATGGGGGTCTCAAGGCTGATGGGCTGCTGGGCGATCTTGAGCACCTGCCGCACCTTGTCCACCGGCATGCCCATCTCCTTGGCGATCTGCTCAGGGAGCGGCTCGCTGCCGGTCTTCTGCACGATGTCGCGGCTGGTCTTGATGAGCTTGTTGATGGTCTCGATCATGTGCACCGGGATGCGGATGGTGCGGGCCTGGTCGGCGATGGCGCGGGTGATGGCCTGGCGGATCCACCAGGTGGCGTAGGTGCTGAACTTGTAGCCGCGGCGGTACTCAAAGCGCTCCACCGCGCGCATCAGGCCGATGTTGCCCTCCTGGATGAGATCCAGGAACTGCAGGCCGCGATTGGCGTACTTCTTGGCGATGGAGACGACCAGGCGCAGGTTGGCCTCCACCAGCTCCATGCGCGCGCGATAGGCGCCCTCGGTGCCCTCGTCGATCTTGAGGCAGATGGCCTTGATCTCGAAGGCGCTTGCCAGGGCCTCCTTCTCGACCTTGGCTATCTTGACCAGGCTCTCGGCGTGCTGCTCCAAGAGGCTTGCCAGCTCGTCGCCGCGCAGCTTGTATTCGCGCTCGGCGCGGCGGCGGTCCTCGGGCTTCTTGCAGCGCTCGGCCAGCGCGGCGATGCCGCCCTCTCGCCGGGCCGCCTCGGGCAGCTGCGAATCAAGGCTCTGGATCTCGCGCTCGATGTGGCGGATGCGCTCAAGGTATCCCTTGTAGTCCGCGCTCAAGCGCTGGACCTCTTTGGGCTTGAAGCCGATGGAGCGCAGCTCCTCCACCACCACCTTGATCAGCTCGTCGCGCTTCTTCTCGAGCTCCTTCTGCTTGTTCTCCTTGCCGGCGGCCCTCTCCAGGTCCTTGCGGGTGGCTTCCAGCTTCTTCTGTGCCTTCTTGGCCCCATCCAGGTGCTTCTTGACCTTGGCCGCCATCTGCTTCTCGGCCGCCAGGGGCACCTCGCCTTCGAGGTTGTTCTTGATCACCTCAGAGGGCAGGCGCTTGAGCTTGATGGCCAGCTCGCCCAGGGCCACGGCGGCCTGGCGGGACAGCTCGCTGGAGAAGAGGACGGTCTCGACCTTGATCTCCTCAGCCTCGATGCGCTTGGCAAGGCGCACCTCCTGCTCGCGGGTCAGCAGGGCGGTGCGGCCCATCTCGTGCAGGTACATGCGCACCGGGTCATCGCTGCCGTGGGCTTCCTCGCGCTCAGCGGGCTCCTCTTCTTCCTTGGCCTCGGCCTCCTCCTCAGCTCGCAGGTCGGGGCTGACCACGATCTTGCCGGTGCTCTCCTTGCCTTCGGCGTCCTTCTGGTCGTCCACCACCTCGATGCCAGAGTCGCCCAGGATGGTCAGCACGTCATCGATCTGCTCGGAGGAGACCACCTCGTCCGGCAGCACCTCATTGACATCCTTGTAGGTGAGGTAGCCCTTCTCCTTGCCCAGAGCCACCAGCTTGCTCACATGCGCCGCACCCTTGGGTCCTGCCGGCTTGTTGGGCTCGGCGGCCGCCTTGGCGACGTTTGATTTTTCAGCCTTCTTCTTGGTGCTCATCGGCTCTCCATGGGTCTTGCTCTCATTGGCCCGACTTGATGCGCCGGTCCAGCTTGTTGATCTCCAAAGCCAAGCTCCCTGCCAGGGCCAGCCTCTCGGCTTGGGCTTGGGGCTCGCCTCCCTGGCGCAATTCCTGGTCCACCTCTGCCTTGCGGATCCTCAGCCGCTCCTGCCTCAAGCGCGCCACCAGCAGGGGCAGCGCGGCTTCAGCATGGGGATAGTGCGGCTGCTCCATGGCCAGGTCAAGCAGCAGAGCCCGAGCAGCATCGCCGGCGTCCTGCTCCATCTGGATCTGCATCACTGCCTGGCCGGGGTGCCGCCACAAGAGCTGAGCCGCCTCTTCCCGCGCCGGCTCGCTGAACTCCGGCTGCTCCAGGCTGGCGCGGGCTTCCGCCACCAGGTCGGGCCTCTCCACCAGCAAGCGCAGGATCTCGTGCTCCACCTTGGCCAGCGCATCCGGCCGCACCCGGCCCAGGGGCTTGGCTGGCACCCCTTCCCTCTGGGGGGGGGCGGCGGAACCAGGAGGGGCAGCAGCCGGCGCCGCAGGCGCCGTTTCAGCGGCCTTTTTCTTGGCCTCCTCGCGCTTCACCCTCGGCAAAGCCTTATAGCTTGCGAAATCCGCCGCCGCGCTCTCTGCCGGGAAGCCCAGCGCGCGGGCCGCCTCCCGCAGGTGGCCATCCGCCTCCACGGCGGTGGGGAAGAGGGCCAGCAGGGGGAAGAGCCCCTGCAAGATCCCCGCCCGGGCGTGAAGGTCGGCCTTGTCCAGCCCGCCCATCTGGGACAGGGAGCTCTGGACGAAGAAGGCTGGGGCGCTCAAGGCCTGGGCCAGGGCCTGCTCAAAGGCTTGGCGGCCCCGCGCCTTGAGGAACTCATCCGGGTCCTTGGCGCCCGGCACGCTGAGCACCTTGACCGAGAGCCCGGCAGCCAGCAGCACCTCGCTGCCCCGGCGAGCGGCAGCCACGCCCGCGGCGTCGCTGTCATAGACCAGCGCCACCTCGTCCGCGTAGCGCTTGAGCAGCTTGGCATGGGCCTCGCCCAGGGCGGTGCCCAGCGTGGCCACCGCGAAGGGGAGCCCGGCCTGATGGCAGGCCAGGGCGTCCATGTAGCCTTCCACCAGCAGCGCCTGGCGCCGGCGCATGATGGCATCGCGGGCCTGGGGCAGGGCGTACAGCAGGCTGCCCTTGCTGAAGACCGGGGTCTCCGGCGAATTGAGGTACTTGGGCTCGCCCGGGCCCAGCAGGCGCCCGCCAAAGCCCACCACCCGCCCGGCGGGGTTGCAGATGGGATAGAGCAGGCGGCTGCGGAAGCGGGCGTAGATGCGGCCGTCCTCGCCCTTGGAGAGCAGGCCAGCCTCCATCAGCAGGGACTCGTCCCAGCCCTTGGCGGCGGCAGCGCGGATGAGGGTGCCCGCATCGCGCGGGGCATAGCCCAGCCGGAAGGCCTCTTGCGACTCCTCTCCCAGGCCGCGCTGCGAGGCGTAGAGCCTGGCCTCATTGGCTTCTGGCGTCTCCTTGAGCTGGCGCCGGTACCAGGCCGCAGCCTGGTCCAGAAGGTCCAGCAGGCGCTCGCGATGCCGGCTCTTCTCCTGCGCCTCAGCCGCATCCTGCCCGTCCTCGGGCAGGGCGATGCCGGCGCGCTGGGCCAGCTGCTTCACAGCCTCGACAAAGCCTAGGCCCTGGCGCTGCATGAGAAAGTTGAAGACATTGCCACCGGCCCCGCAGCCGAAGCAGCGGTAGATCTGCTTGCCCGCGTGGACCGTGAAGCTGGGCGTCTTCTCTTGATGGAAGGGGCAGAGGCCCTTGAAGTTCGCGCCCGACCGCTTGAGGGCCACGCTCTGGCCGATGACCTCGACGATGTCCGTGGCCTCGCGCACGCGGTCGATGACCTCATCAGGGATCATGCGCGTCAGGCGCCCAGCGCCTTCTTCACCGCGGCGTTCACCAGCGCGCCATCGGCCTTGCCCTTCACCTTGGGCATCAGCGCGCCCATCACCTTGCCCATGTCCTTGGGGGCAGCCGCGCCCGTGGCCTTCACCGCCTCGGCCACCAGGGCCTCGATCTCAGCGACGGAGAGCTGCGGGGGCAGGAACCTCTGCAGGACCGCGATCTGGGCCTCTTCGACAGCGACCAGGTCTTGGCGCGCGCCCTGCTGGAATTGTGCGATGGATTCGCGGCGCTGCTTGATGGCGCCCTGGATGAGGCCATGGATGTCCTCATCCGCCAGCGCCTTGTGCTTGTCGATCTCGGCCAGCTTCATGGCCGACTTGAGTCCGCGGATGGCGTTCAGCGCAGCCTCATCATGGCCGCGCATGGCCTCCTTGAGGGCCAGATCCAGTCCTTCACGCACGCCCATGGCGCACCCCCAGAAAACGTGCAAAGGCCGGCCCTGCCCGGGTCAACGGGCGGGGCCAGCCTTTGGCTCACGCGCGATGCATCAACCTTCGCGGCCCTGCTTGCGGCGCTGGTTCTTGCGAGCCGCCAGGGACTTCAGCTTCTTGCGCACGCTGGGCTTCTCGTAATGCTCGCGCTTGCGCATCTCGGCCGTGATGCCGGAGAGCTCAACCTTCTTCTTGAACTGCCGCAGAGCGGCCTCAAAGGGCTTGTCCGGGTCAACCTTTACCTCGACCATTCACATATCCCTCCCCTCATCAGGACCGTGGCTCCAGCCTGGTCTAGCTGGCGATCCTGTTGCTCGGCGAGCCCAAAAGGCCCTTCCGTGGAGCACAGATTTATAGCAAAGGGGAGGCCAGAGCGTCAATCCCCCGTTTTGGGCCTCAGCCCATGGCCCCCAAGCCATGGCCGCCCAGCACATGCAGGTGCAGGTGCTGAACGGTCTGTCCCGCATCCCTGCCTGTGTTGAAGACCATGCGGAAGCCCTTCTCAGACAGGCCCCGCTGGCGCGCCAAGGCTGCTCCCACGGCCACCAAGTGGCCGGCCAGGGCCTCTTGATCCGGCTTGATCTCCAGCGCGCTGGGGACGTGGGCCTTGGGGATCACCAGCAAGTGCACTGGCGCCTTGGGGAAGATGTCCTCCAGCGCCACGCAGAGCTCATCCTCGTGCAGCAGGGTGGACGGCAGGTTCTGGCTGGCGAGCTTGCAGAACAGGCAATCTTCCATGGTCCCTCCATCGCTCTGCGCCAAAAGCCCTTAAAGCGCCACTTCCCCGGCCGGGGCGGCTGCCTCGACCGGGATGAAGACAGGGTTCAAGCCGACCTTCTTGCGGTATTCGCGGGCCATCTGGTCCTTGAACTGGGGCAGCGCCGCGGCATCGACCAGGTTCAAGGTGCAGCCCCCGAACCCGGCGCCGGTCATGCGGGCCCCATAGACCCCAGGGATGCCCTGCGCCAAGTCTACCAGCTGATCCAGCTCAGGGCAACTCACCTCAAAGAGGCGCTGAAGGCTGCGGTGGCTCTTGAGCATCAGCGCGCCAAAGGCCGCGGCGTCGCCAGCCTTGAGGGCCTCTTTGGCCTTGAGCACCCGGTCATTCTCATAGACCACATGCTCAGCCCTTGCCCTCAAGCGCGGGGCCAGGGCTGACTTGGCGCGCTCAAAGGCCACCACCCCCACATCGCGCAGGGCCTCGTACTTGGGGTTGCGGGCCTGCAGGGCCTTGAGCGCCTGGCGGCATTCCTCGCGGCGCTCAGAATAAGCGCTGCCATTGAGTCCGCGCGTCACGCCAGAATTGACCAGCACAAAGGACGCGCCGCCCAGGCCCAAGGGAAGGCTCTCGGTCGCCAGGCTGCGGCAATCCATGAACAGGGCTTCGCCTGGCCGGCCGGCTGCGGACACCATCTGGTCCATGAGGCCGCAGGGCACGCCCATGAACTGGCTCTCGGCCCTCTGGCAGAGCTTGGCCATGGCCACCGGCTCCCAGGCCCAATCGCCCAGGGGGGTGAGCGCAGCGAGCACCGCCAGCTCGAGGGCTGCGGAGCTGGCCAGCCCGGCGCCTTGGGGCACATCGCCCGAGATGACCAGGTTGAAGCCGTCCAGCTTGTGGCCGGCATTCTCCAGCGACCAGAGCACGGCCTTCACATAGTTGGCCCAGCCGTCCTCCGGCCGCAGCTTGAGCAGGGCCAGGGGAGCGGTGATGCGCTCGCTGAAATCCATGCTGTAGACCGACAGGGCGCGGTCGTTGCGGCGCTGAGCGGCCACCAGGATGTCGCGGTTGATGGCGGTGGGCAGCACATAGCCCTGGTTGTAGTCGGTGTGCTCGCCAATCAGGTTGGCGCGCCCAGGCGCCCGGCCAAAGGCCAGCTTATGGCCCGAATCGCCGTAGATCTCGAGAAACTTGGCCTTCAGCTTCTGCAGCCGCTCGCTCATGTCGCTCCTGTTCAGGCCGTCTCGGCCGCCTGGCGGGCAGCCGCCTCTTTCATGGTCTCGCGACGGATGCGGGCCAGGGTGCTGTCTGGGATGTGCGTAAAGGCGGAGACCACCATGGGGTCAAAGTGGGTGCCAGCGCAAGCCTTGATCTCAGCACGGGCCTCGATGAAGCCGGTGGCGTGGCGGTAGACCCGGTCGCTGGTCAGGCTGTCGAAGGCGTCCGCCACCGCAAAGATGCGGGCCGCCAGCGGGATAGCCTCGCCCTTCAGGCCGCGGGGATAGCCCTTGCCATCATAATGCTCATGATGGCCATAGACCACCTCGGTGGCGGCCTTGAGGAACCCTATGCCCTCCACCATGCGCCGGCCCATCTCAGGATGCTTGCGCATCTCCTCCCATTCCTGGGGCTCCAGCCGCCCGTTCTTGCGCAGGATGGCATCTGGCACGCCCAGTTTGCCGATGTCATGCAGCAGGGCCCCGGTCTCGACCTGCAGGCGCAGCGCGGGCGCCAGCCGCATCACCTCGCCAATGGCTGAGGCATAGCGCTGCACGCGCAGGCTATGGCCCGCAGTCTCATTGTCTCGGATGTCGAGGGCCATCACCAGGGCCTTGAGGGTGGCCATGTAGTTGCTCTCCAGCTCGGCCTGGCTCTGCCGCACGCTGGCGATGAGGCGCTGGAAGGCGCCCTCCACCACGCTCATCTCGCTGTCCTCGGGGTGCAGGTCGATCTTGATGGTGTAGTCGCCGGTGGAGCGCATCAGCTGCATCACGCTGGCGAAGGCCAGCAAGGGCCGCGTCAGGCGCTGAGTGACCCACCAGGCCCCCAGCGAGGCCAGCACCAGCCCCAGCAGCGAAGCCGCGATGAGGGTGCGCTCGCTCTGCTGGACCTGCCGATCGATGCTGGCGGTGTCGATCTGCGCCAGCAGCAGCCAATGCTGCCCCGGGGGAGCCGCCACCGGCACGCAGGTCACCAGGCAGCGGCTGTCAGCTTCGGAGCAGCCCAGCCAATGCTGCGGCAGGCCGCTGTCAGAGGTGTGGCGCATCTCACGCGTGAGCACCGTGGGCGCGCAGCGCCCCTGGCTGACCCCCCAGCAGGCTAGCGGCTGGGCAGCCATGCCCGCCAGGTCCGCCCGGTAGAGGGTGATCTCCTCCAGGCGGTCCTGGTTGGAGAGCCGAGTCTCGCCCCACACGCGCTCCAGGAGCTCGGTGGCCTCGGGCACCGCCCCGGCGCGGTCCACCGGCAGCCGCTCGACCGCCAGCGCAGCCACTGACAGCTCCTTGATCAGCGTGTCGCTGGCCGAGGCATAGGCGGCCCTCTGCAGGCGCAGCACCGTGAGCCAGCCAGAGAGGGAGAGGCAGCCGGACAGGGTCAGCAGCAGCAGCGCGCCGATCTTGAGGTTGAGGGAGACTTTGCGAAGTAGGATCACGGCCCGTTCGAAGCGAAAGAGGCTAGCGTGAGAACTTTTGCTTCATCTTTTCAAGGTAGCGCTGGCGCGCCTCCTCAGACAGCTGGGACTCGGTCCCCTCTTCTGGCTTGGCGGGGGCTGGCTTGGCCGGCTCGGCCTCTTGCTCAGGCTGGCCCAGCACCTTGGCGACCTTAGCCAGCAGCTCCGCCACCTTGAAGGGCTTCAGCATGTACTCCTCGGCGCCATGGCCGAAGGCATAATCCTTCGAATCCTCGTCCGCGTTGGCGGTGAGGAACATGAACTTGATGCCCTTGAGCTCCTCATCATAGCGCAGCTCGATGCTGGCCATGTGGCCATCCATCACCGGCATGCGCACATCCAGCAGCGCCAAATGCGGCTTGTGCAGCTTGGCCAGCTCCACCGCGCGCTTGCCATTCTCAGCGGCGAACACGGTGTAGCCGGCCGATTCCAGGCAGGCTTGCAGGGCCTGCCGTATGTGCTCCTCATCATCGGCCACCAGGATCTTCTGGGGCATGGTCTCCTCCGCGCTCATGGTCTCAATACCTTTGCGTCTCTGCCAGCACTTCTTCCAGGGTGGTGACCCCCTGGCGCCAGCGGAGCAGGGCATTCTCGCGGGTGGTCTTCATCCCATTCTCCTTCACCACCTTGCGCATCTGGTTCAGGTTGCTGCGGTTGAAGATGGCCTGGCGCACCTTGCTGTTCACCTGCAGCACCTCATAGATGGCTGTGCGGCCCTTGTAGCCGGTGCGATGGCAGAGCTCGCAGCCCGCGCCCTTGAAGAAGGTTCCCCCAGCCAGGTCCTTCTCGGTGAGCCCGGCCTTCTCCAGCATGGCCGGCTCCGGGGTCCAGGGCTGCCGGCAGTTCGGGCAGACCTTGCGCACCAGCTTCTGGCTGCAGACCACCAGAAGCGAGGTGCCAACGTACACAGGGTCCACGCCCATGTCCACCAGGCGGGTGATGGTGGCGGTGGCGTCATTGGTGTGCAGGGTCGAGAGCACCAGGTGGCCGGTGAGCGAGGCTTTGATGGCGATGCCAGCGGTCTCGTTGTCGCGGATCTCGCCCACCATGATGATGTTAGGATCCTGCCGCAGGAAGCTGCGCAGCACGTTGGCGAAGGTGAGGTCCGCCGAGGGGTTCACCTGCACCTGCACCAGGTGCGGCAAGCGGTACTCCACGGGGTCTTCCACGGTCATGATGTTCTTGGCCGGGTTGTTGAGCCGCGCCAGCACCGCATAAAGCGTGGTGGTCTTGCCGCTTCCTGTGGGCCCGGTCACCAGCAGCATGCCATAGGGATTGCGGTAGGATCGCTCGAAGATGGCCAGCTGCTCCTCGGTGAATCCCATGTCGTTGATGTCGAGCTTGCGGTTGGCGGTGTCGAGCAGGCGCATGACGATGTTCTCGCCCCAGATGCTCGGCAGCACTGAGACGCGCAGCTCAACCGCGCGGCCCTGGAAGGGGTAGCGGATGCGGCCGTCCTGGGCGCGCCGGCGCTCCATGGGGTCCAGCCGTGCCATGATCTTCATGCGCGAAGCCAGGGCGCGCTTGTAGCTGATGGGCGGCGCAGGGAACTCGATGAGGCTGCCGTCAATGCGGTAGCGCAGGACGATGCGCTTCTCGAACACGTTGATGTGGATGTCGGAGGCCTGCTTGTTGATGGCATCTTCGATCAGGAAGTTGCAGAGGCGGATGACCGGCGCCTCGTCCACGCCTCCCTCATCCCCTTCATCCCCGCTCTCGCCCAGCTTCTTCTCTTCCAGCACCTCCAAGAGCTCGTCGCCGCCAGGCAAGTCGCCGAGGTCCTTGATGGTCTCTTCGAGGCTGGTGCCAGAGACCTGTGACCCATAGTGGCGGTCGATGATGGCCGCGATGGAGGCCGCATTGGCCAGCACAAAGCTGAACTCGGTGCTGGGCTCCACCACCATCTCATAGTGCAGATGCAGCAGGGCCGGGTCCTCGGGATTGCAGATGGCCAGCGTCAGGCGATTCCCCTCGCGGGAGATGGGGAAGAGGCTGAGCTTGCGGGCCACCGCCTCAGGGCAGGTGCGCATCAGCTCGGGCGGCACCGTCACCTTGCTGATGTCCACATACTCGAGCCCATGCTGGATGGCCAAGAAATGGTAGAGGGTCTCCTCGCTCAGGCAGCCCAGCTCCACCAGGGTGTCGCCCAGGCTCTTGTGGCTGGTCTTCTGGCGCTCCAGGGCCTCCAGCAGCTGGCCCTTGGTGAGCATCTCCTCCTCGACCAGCAGCTCTCCCAATCGCTTTGTCTTCATGGTTGGCCCAGAGAGTGATTCATTCCGTGGCCGTCACGCGCAGCACCTCATCCAAGGTGCTGATGCCATCGTGCCATTTCTTGATCGCCAGGTCGCGCAGGGACATCATGCCCTCGACCTTGGCGGCAGCGGTCAGCTCGTTGAGGTCCGCCCGCCGGAAGATGAGGTCGCTGATGCCCGGCGTGACGCGCATGATCTCGTAGAGCGCGATGCGCCCGCGATAGCCCGTGCCATTGCAATTGCTGCAGCCCTTGCCATGGTAGAGCTTGAGCCCATCGATGCTCTTGGGGGCGATCAGCGCGCGCTCCAGGTCCTCTTCCGTGGGCTGGAAGGGCTCCTTGCACTCCGCGCAGACCCTCTTCACCAGGCGCTGGGCGACCACGATGAGCACCGAGCTGCCCACATAGATGGGGTCGATGCCCATGTCCACCAGGCGCATGACCGTGCTGGGGGCATCGTTGGTGTGCAGGGTGGAGAAGAGCAGATGGCCGGTGAGGGCCGCCTTGATGGCGATCTCGGCGGTCTCGCCGTCGCGGATCTCGCCCACCATCATCACATTGGGGTCCTGGCGCAGGGCGCTGCGCAGCACATTGGCAAAGGTCAGGTCGGCATCGGGATTGACCTGCACCTGCACGATGCCCGGCAGCTGGTACTCCACCGGGTCCTCGATGGTCATGATGTTCTTGTTGGGCGTGTTGAGCGCGCTCAAGGCCGAGTAGAGCGTGGTGGTCTTGCCGCTGCCCGTGGGCCCCGTGTGGAGGATCATCCCATAGGGCTGGGTGATGGCGTCATGGTACTTGGCCATCTCAGCCGGCTCGAAGCCCAGCTTGTTCATGTCCAGCTGCAGGCTCTCCTGGTCCAGGATGCGCATGACGATGTTCTCGCCATGCACGGAGGGAAGGCAGCTCACCCGCAGGTCGATCACCTTGCCCTGCACGCGGATCTTGATGCGCCCGTCCTGGGCCTTGCGCTTCTCCATGATGTCCATCTTGGCCATCACCTTGACGCGAGCCACCAGGGCCCTGCGGTACTTCTGGGGAGTGTCCGCCTGCGCCTGCAGGGTGCCATCGATGCGATAGCGCACCACCAGCCCCTTCTCGGCGGGGTTGAGATGGATGTCCGAGGCGCGCTTGGCCACAGCCTGGCTGATGATGCTGTTGACCAGGCGGATGACCGGCGCATCATTGACCGCATTCTCGTCAAACTCAAAGTCGCCAGCTGGGGCAGCGCCCTCGGCCTGGCCTGGGTCGGCCAGCAGCGAGGGATCCAGGGTGTTGCTCGCCGCCACGATCTCCTGGCCGGCGGCTTCAGCCCCCTGGGCCGGCGCCTGAGCCTCTCCCACCCCATAGTCGCGCTTGAGCACCTCTTTGATGGCTGTCTCGGTGGCCACCGCAAAGTTGAGCTCCGTGCGCGAGTCGAGCAGCAGGTCCTCGCGCAGCCTGAAGAGCGCCGGGTCCCCGGGATCGGCCACTGCCACGGTCAAGCCGCTTGCCGTGCGGGCCACGGGCACAGCCTGGTAGCGGCTCGCCACATCCTTGCTCATGGACTTCAGCAGATCCTTGGCCGGGGTGCCCAGCTCGACGAATTCAGCCCCATGCTGCATGGCGATGAAATAGCCCAGCACCTCTTCATTGATGTATCCCAGGCGCACCAGGACCCCGCCCAGGCTGCCCCCAGACTTGGCCATCTCAGACTGGGCATCAGCCAGCTGGCCCTCCGTGACCATGCGCTCCTCGAGCAGCATGTCCTGGAGCTTCTTCCCGGCCATCTCAGCCCTCCTGACGGAAGACGAATTCGATGCGCTTGCTCTCGCTGTTGCGGTGCACCACGTAGAAATGGACCCTGCGCTTGAGGTTGTCCCCATTGGCGTCAAAGGCCACCGGATAAGCCAGCCCCTTGGCCGAGCTGGCGGCCAAAGCCCGCCGCAAGGCCTCGCGCTCCGGGACCCCCGCCTGGGCTATGGCAGAGACCAGGAGGCGGCCCACGTCATAGCAGGGCGCGGCCAGCAGGCCGGGCAGCCCGCCGTTGGCTTTGCGATAGCGCTGGATGAAGGCCTTGACGCTGGCCAGATGCACCTTGCGCAGGTTTGGCAGCGGATAGGTGACGATGGCGCCCAATGCCGCATCGCCCGCCTGATCGATGAAAGCCTGGCTGTAGAGGGTGTCCCCGCCCATCACCGAGACTTGCAGCTTGGCGCTCTCGACCTGCTGCAAGAGCCAGACGCCTCCTTGGACCCCGCCTGCATAGTAGATGAGGTTGGGCCCCAGGTTGCCCAGGCGCACGCCAAAGGCCGGGTCAGCGGCCTGGGATCCTGGCAGCTCCAGCAGGGCCTGCTCGCGCACGCCCTTTGCCCGCAGGGCCTCTTTGAAGCGCTGGGCCTGTGCGGCGCCGCGCGGGCTGCCATCATTGACCACCACAACCTTGCGCTTGCGCAAGGTGCGCAGGGCGAAGGCGGCTGCCTCATCCGCCTGGTCGTCATCATCTGGGCAGAGGCGGAAGACGTTGCGATAATCCCGATGGGTGATGGCGGGGTCGCTGGCCCAGGGCACCAGCAGGCTGATCCCGGCCTCAGAATAGGCGGGCAGAGCTGCCAGCGTGCCCTCAGAATCTGGGTGGCCCACCACAGCCAGCAGCTCAGGATCGGCCGCCAGCTGGCGGGCCAGGGCAGCGCTGGCGCTGTCGCCAGCGGCTTCTGGCGCCACCACCTCCAGCTGCAGGCCCACGCCAGGCAGCACCCCACCGCGCTGGTTCACCTCCTCGAAGGCCATGCGCAGGCCGGCGGCCTGCTCCAGCACCTTGGCGCTGGACGTGGCCCCAGCAGGCACCACCAAAGCCACCTTTACCGCGCGCCCCTCCGCAGCCATGGCGGCGCAGGGCAGCAGCAGCAGGGATAGGGCAAAGCGCCTCATAGGAAGCTCACCTTCTTCACGGTTTGCACCTTCTGCCCTCGCAGGGCGCGGTCATGCTCGCCAGCGCGAAGCTCGGCCCAGCGCTGGCGCATGGCGCGGGTCGCAGCAGCCACATCCTCAGCCGCGGTGAGCGCGGTCACCACTGCCACGCAGCGCGCGCCGGCTGCCGCCAGGCCTTCCAAGCCCGCCATCTTGATGCCGCCGATGGCCACCACCGGGATGCGCACCTGGGCCATCACCTCTGCAAGGGCGGCCAGGCCCACGGCAGGCACATTGTTCTCCTTGGTGGCGGTGGGATGGATGGGGCCGAAGCCGATGTAATCAGCCCCCTCTGACTCTGCGCGCAGCGCCTGGTCCAAGCTGTGGGTGCTGATCCCCACGATGAGGTCATGGCCCACCATGAGCCGGGCTGCCGAGACCGGCAGGTCATCCTGCCCCAGGTGCACGCCATCGGCCCCGCATGCCACCGCCAAGTCGATGCGGTCGTTGATGATGAGGGGCAGGCCCTTGGCCTGGGTCATCGCCCGCAAGCGGATGGCGGTGGCCAGCTGCTCCCGCGCCGCCACCTTCTTGGCGCGATACTGCAGCGCATCGATGCCACCGAGGATGAGGCTCTTGGCCACCTCCTCATCGGCCCGGCCGCGGGCGCTCGCTTGGTCGGTGATGCCATAGAATTCCCAGCCGATCTTCATCATCCCCTCCGGGATCAGGCCAGGAGCGCTTGCTCCAAGTCATAGATGGCATAGCGGATGGCCTTGAAGCTCTGCGCCGCGCGGGGCGAGAAGGGCTTGCCCAGCTCTTCGAGCACCCGAGCGGCCTCTTGGCCGCGGTGAAGGTTGGCGGCCAGCAGCTCGCGCAGCGCAGCGCGCTCGCGCTCGGCGCGAGGGAAGCTGTTACGACCCGGGTCGCCAGCGCTGTCGCGGCTGGCCAAGAGCTCCTTGTCCAGGCCCAGCAGGCGCATGGAAGCGGTGGCTCTATGGCGCAGGGCTTTGAGCCGCCGCGCCGAGCCGGGATCCTCAAGCACAAAGCGCGCCAAGTCCTCAGCCACCCGCAGGCCCTCGCGGAGCCGGTTGGCATTGGCATCCAGCGCCCGCAGCATCAGCGCGCGCAGGGACTTCCGAGCCAAGGTCCGGCTGCGGTCAGGAGATGATGTCATCCGGCTTGTCCTTATCCTTGGCCGAGTCTTGGATGAGCTGGGTCAGGTCCGCCAGGTTCGCGAAGCCAGAGGGGCCCTCCGGCGGCGGCGGCGCATCCACGGGAGCAGCCTTGCCCAGGGGCGCCTCTCCAAAGAGGGCATCAAATGTGGCAGCCTCCGCCTTGGTGGCCGTCGCGCCCGGGGCGAGCCCGGGGCTCTCAGAGGGCGCATCGTTGAAGAGCTTGTCCAAGGCCTCGATCTCTGAGGCGTTGAGCTGGGTCTTGGGCTCGGGCTCCGCAGAAGGGGTCGCCGGCTTGGCCGCAACCTCCTCCGGGCTGGGCAGCGCAGGCAGGTCCTGCAAGCCAGGCAGGGGCGGCAAGGGCAGCGCATCCGGGGGCGGCACCAGCGGCGGCAGCGCTGCCGAAGGGAGAGCCAAGGGAGGGAGGCCAGGCAAGGGCGGCAAAGAGGGCAAGGGCGGCAGGCCCGGCAGGAGCGGCAGGCCCGCTGGCGGCTTCCCCTCGGCCAGGGCCGCTGGTGGCGCGCCAAAGATCTTGTCGAAGTCCGCGATGGCTGCAGCATCCAGCCCGGGCTTGCCCGGGGCCTTGGGAGCGGCCAAGGGGCCCTGCTTGCTCAAGGAAAGCACAAAGGTCTTCCCCTTGCCCACTTGGGACTCGATCCACAGCTTGCCGCCATGCGCTTCCACGATGGAGCGGATGATGGGGAAGCGCAGGCCCGTGCCGATGTATTCCGGCCCGGCTTGGGAATCGACGCCATGGAACTGGGTGAAGACCTTGGCGGCTCGGTCCGGCGGCATGCTCATCCCCAGGTCTGAGAGGCGCACCTCGACCACCTGGTCCCGGTTCGTCACCAACAGGGTTATCTTCTCGCCGCGCGGGGTCACCTTGATGGCCTGGGTCAGCAGGGTGTGGATCACCTGGGTCATCTTGCTGACATCCAGCGGCACATCAGGGATCTGCCCTGCCGTGGCCAGGTCGAGGGTGATCTTCTTGTTGTCTGCCTGCACCTGGGCCTGCAGCAGCACCTCGCGCAGCCAGGCGGTGGGATTGGTGGGCGCCAGCTGCAGGCCCTTGAGCCCGCTCTCGATCTGCGAGAGGTCCACCAGGTCGTTGATCAGGCGCTCCAGCCGCGCGCTCTTGTTGATGACCACGCCCAGGAACTCCTGCTGGGCGCTGCTGATGGCGCCTGAGCTCCCCAGGATGGTGGAGATGTAGCTCTTGATCACCGTCAGCGTGGCCTTCAGCTCGCTGCTCAGGGTGTTGATGGCGTCCAGGCGAACGCGCTCTAGGTCGCGCCGCGAGGCGCGCTCCTCCAGGGCCGCCAGGGCCATCTTCTGCTGCTCCATCTGGCGGGCCATGTCCTGGACTTGCACAGCCAGGCTGTTGTTCTGCTGGTTGCGAAGGTCCAGCGACTTCTGGGTGGCATCCAGCCCCACCCGCGCGTTCTCGGCCTGCACCATCGCCTCGGTGCGCGCAGCCTCGGCCTCGCTGGCCTTGATGCGCGCCTGCTGAGCCTCGGCTTCTTGGCTTGCCAGCCTGCCCCGGGCCTCTGAGAGGTCGCGGGCAGCCTGGGCCGCGCTGCGGGTGGCAGCCTCTTCCTGCCGCGCCAGCGATTCTGTGAGGCGGGCAGCCTTCTCCTCCGCGGATTTGGCGCGGTCAGAGAGCAGGCGCAGGGCGTCTTGCACCTCGCGGCTCTCGGCGTCGCCGCTGGCAGCCGGCAGCTCAGGGGCCAGCTCGCCCTCCTTCACGCGGCGGGCCGCGAACAGCGAAGCCGTGTCGCCAGCCAGCAAGGGCTTGAGCTTGAAGGCCAGGCCCAGGGGCAAGGCCAGGAAGAGGAGGAAGAGGATCAGCACCTTGGGATTGAGGAAGAGGGAGTGGCCGGGGATGGCTGGCTTGGCATCGCCCGCATCCTGCAGGTCATCCAAGGGGATGAAGACAAAGGCGAACTGCTGCTCCTCAGGCCGCGCCTTGGCGGCCAGCGGCCAGAACTGGCACCAGGCGGCCATGCCCGGCTTGCCGTCATAGGTGAGCGCTGCCACGCCGCTCTCAGCCTTGCTGGCCCCGGCAAGGAACTGCTTGAAGGAGCCATCCAGCTGGCTCAGGTCCTCTCGAAAGGCCTTGTCCGCGCGCGGATGGCTATAGAAGACCCGGCCCGCACCGCGCACCAGCAGCACAGTGGCATTGGGCGAGAGCCCCTGCATGATCTTGGGCAGGCTGTTCCCCGAAGCCTCCAGCACCCCATCCATGGGGACGCCGGCCTCAAGCATCCCGAGCATGTGATTGCTCCCATCCGGCAAACCATAGACCAGGCTCATCACCGGGCGATGGGTGGCCGGATCGGCCGCGTAGTCGAAGAAGCTGGCCTGGCCCAAGAACTCGGGGGCGGCCTGCAGGGCCTTGAACTCTGGGAGGCCGCTGTCATCCTTGCCAGCCAGCCGGCTGTCAGGCCAGGCGGCCAGCGCACGGCCCGAGGCGTCCAGCAGCAGCAGGCCCGCGCCCCAAGCATCCTTGTTGGCTTCGGCGGCGGCCTTGAAATCCTCAGGGCTGGCAGTGGGCGAGAGCAGGATGCGCGAGAGCGCCGGCACTTGGGCTGCCTCTTGCAGGCGGGACACCTGCACATTGATTCGGGCAGGCAGGCTCTTGGCCAGGCTCTTGGCTGCATCCAGCGCGCGAGTGGAGGCCACGGTGGATCGCTGATCGCTCTGGGTCTTGAGCAGGGCCTGCTGCAGCCGGCCCAGATCAGCCCGGCGCTGGCCCTCGGCCGCGCCCAAAGCCAGCAGGAACGCCAGAGCCGCAGCAGCCAGCAGGCCGCCCATCAGCCAGATCGCCTTGCGCGCGGTGTTGGTCATGCCTCATCCCCCCCCTCTTCGTCATCCTTGGAAGCCACCACCCTGGCCACGGCCCCCACCTGCTCCTGTTCCTGCAGGCGGATGAGGCGCACTCCCTGGGTGTTGCGGCCGATGGCCTTGATGTCGGCGATCTTCATGCGCAGCATGGTGCCATTGGTGGAGATGACCATCAGCTCGTCGTCATCCCGGACTGAGCGCACCGCCACCACGTTGCCGGTCTTGTCGGTCACCTTCATGTTGATGAGGCCCTTGCCGCCGCGCCCCTGCTGGCGGTACTCCTCCAGGTCAGTGCGCTTGCCGAAGCCCAGCTCGGTGACAGTGAGCAGGGTGCCCTTGGGGTCGCGCACCACCTCCATCCCCACCACATGGTCCTTCTTCTCCAGGGTCACGCCCTTCACGCCCTGGCCCACGCGGCCCACCTCGCGCACCTCCTCCAGCGAGGAGCGGATGGCCATGCCCTCGAAGGTGGCCAGCACCAGGTCCTCCTTGTCGGTGCCCAGCTGGACATCGATCAGGGTGTCGCCCTCGGTGAGGGTGATGGCGATGATGCCGCCGCTGCGGGGATTGCCATAGGCTTCCAGCTTGGTCTTCTTGACCAGGCCCTTGCGGGTGCCCATCACCAGGAAAGCCTCCTGCCGGAAGTCGCGCACGGCGATCACTGAGGCCACCTGCTCATCCTTGGCCATCTGCAGCAGGTTGCTGATGTGCTTGCCCTTGGCGGCTCGGCTGGTCTCGGGTATCTCAAAGACCTTGAGCCAATGCACCTTGCCGATGTTGGTGAAGACCAGCAGCACATCGTGGGTGCTGGCCACGAAGAGGGCTTCCACAAAATCCTCTTCCTTGGTGCCCATGGCCGCGATGCCCTTGCCGCCCCGCTTCTGGCTGCGATAGGTCCCCACCGGCAGACGCTTGATGTAGCCGCCGTGCGAGAGGGTGACCACCATCTGCTCCTCAGCGATCAGGTCCTCCACGGTCAGGTCCTGGGCCTTGGCGATGATCTCGGTGCGGCGGGGGTCGCCATACTGCTCCTTGACCGCCAGGGTCTCCTCTTTGATGAGGGCCAGGATCTTCTTGTCGCTGGCCAGGAGGCCCTTGAGGCGCTCGATGGTCTTGATGACCTCCAGGTATTCGTCGTCGATCTTCTTGCGCTCGAGGTTGGTGAGCGACTGCAGGCGCAGCTCGAGGATGGCGACTGCCTGGATCTCGGAGAGCTTGAAGCGCTTCATCAGGCCCTCGCGGGCCTCCTCGGTGTTCTTGCTGGCGCGGATCAGCTTGATGACCGCATCCAGGTTGTCGAGGGCGATCTTGTAGCCTTCAAGGATGTGGGCGCGCCGCTCAGCCTTGGCCAGCTCGAACTTGGCGCGCCGCACGATGATCTCCTTGCGGTGCTGGATGAAGAAATGCAGCAGCCCTTTCAGGTTCAGGATGCGGGGCTGCCCGTCCACCAGGGCCAGCATGATGATGCTGAAGCTGGTGCGCAGGTTGGTGTGCTTGTAGAGCTGATTGAGCAGGACCTGGGCGTTGGCGTCCTTCTGCAGCTCGATGACGATGCGCATGCCCTCGCGGTCGCTCTCATCGCGCAAGTCCTTGACGCCTTCCACCTTCTTCTCGCGCACCAGCTCAGCCATGGCCTCGATGAGCTGGGCCTTGTTGACCTGGTAGGGGAGCTCATGGACCACGATCTTCTCGCGATCCTTCTTGTCTGTCTCGATGCTGGCCTTGGCCTGCAGCTGGATGCTGCCGCGGCCGGTGCGGAAGGCATCGCGGATGCCGTCGCGGCCAAGGATGTAGCCGCCGGTGGGGAAATCGGGGCCCTTGACCACCTTGGCCAGCTCATCCACCGTGGCCTCGGGGTTGTCGATCAGCAGGCAGAGCGCGTCAGCCACTTCCCCCAGGTTGTGGGGAGGGATGTTGGTGGCCATGCCCACGGCGATGCCGGCGCTGCCGTTGACCAGCAGGTTGGGCAGCTTGACCGGCAGGATCACCGGCTCAAGGCGGCTCTCGTCATAGTTGGGGACGAAGTCGACGGTCTCCTTCTCGATGTCCGCCAGCATCTCGCCAGACACCTTGGCCAGGCGCGCCTCGGTGTACCGCATGGCTGCGGGGGGGTCGCCATCCACGCTGCCGAAATTGCCTTGGCCATCCACCAGGGGATAGCGCATGTTCCATTCCTGCGCCAGGCGCACCATGGTGTCATAGATGGCGCTGTCGCCGTGGGGATGGTAATTTCCCATCACCTCGCCGACGATCTTGGCGGATTTCCGGTAGGGCTTGCTGGGGTCCAGGCCCATCTCCCACATGGCATAGAGCAGGCGGCGGTGCACCGGCTTCAGCCCATCCCGCACATCGGGGAGCGCGCGCCCCACGATCACGCTCATGGCGTAATCGATGTAGGAGTGCTTCATCTCCTCTTCTATGTTCACTGGCAGTATCTTCTCGCCCTCAGCGTACATGCTTGTCCCTTCTGTCGGTGGCTCTCAGGGCGGCGCTCGCGCCGGCCCTGGTTTTCAAAGGTCCGCTCAAGGATGAAGCAGCTAGAGCCGCATGGGCATGACTACATAGAGATAGCCTCCATCATCCCCGGCTGGCGAGACCAGCGCGGGGTTGAGCGGCGATGAGAGGCGGAACTCGACCTTGGCGCTGCCCAGCACCTTGAGGCAATCTTGCAGATAGCGGGCATTGTAGGCCAGGGTCATGTCCGTGCCGCTGTACTCCACAGCCAGCTCCTCCTCAGCCTCTCCCAGGTCTGGGGTGCTGCTCTGGATGGTCAAGCTGCTCCCCTTGAGCACCAGCTTGACTGGGCTGGATTTCTCCGAGGCCAAGATTCCCACGCGGCGCACGGCCTTCAGCAGCTCATCGGCGCCTGCTACCATCAGCTGGTCGTTCTTCTTGGGGATCACCTGCTCATAATTGGGGTAGGTGCCGTCGATCAAGCGTGAAACCAGCACCGTGGGCCCCTTCTCGAAGAATATCTGGTTCTCGCTGAAGCGCACCTTCACGATGTCGGCGCTGGCATCCAAGAACTTGGCCAGCTCGGTCAGCGCCTTTTGAGGCACGATGGCGCTGTGCTTGGGCGCCTTGGTCTCGATGCTCCGCTTCACAAAAGTGAGGCGATGGCTGTCTGTGGAGACCATGCGCACTTCAGACCCCTCTACCTGGAGCAGGGCCCCATTGAGGATATGGCGCGTGTCATCAGTGCTGATGGACACCACGGCTTTTTGGATCATCTCTTGCAAGGCTTTGGAAGGGATCTCAACAGCCTTGTCATCTTTGGGCTCTGGCATCTTGGGGTATTCGTCCCTAGCCAAGCCCGGGATCTTGGAGGTGGCGCCACCCTTGATCTGGATGCGCTGATTGGCGTCTGCCTCTATCTCTATGTCCCCATCCTCGCATTCCCTGATGATCTCTGAGAGCTTCTTTGCTGGAATGGTGACGCTCCCTTCCTTGATCACCTCTGCCTCAACCTTCACCTTGAGGCCTATTTCCAGGTCTGTCCCGATGATGGTCACTCCTGCTTTGTCGGCTTCAAACAGGAGATTCCCGAGGATGGCCAAGGTGGTCTTGTTAGAGACAGCGCTCTGCGCCAAGCCCACAGCCTTGGATAGGACATCCTTTCGGCAAACGATCTTCATGGATACGACCTCCTTATTTCCCAAGAATGGCTTGGGGTTGGATCTGGGTTCCCTGCTTGTAGAGTATTAGGATGTAGCAGAAGTATCAGTAGGGGCTGTGGATGCTGTGGAGAACAAAGGATCTTCCCGCATGCATTCAAAAAAGAGTGTCAAGAAGGCCTCAACAAGCAGCTCTCGTTTATTCTCAAGAGCACAGAAAGCCAAGGGATGCTCCTTGCCTGCCGGGATGTGAATGCCTTGCCAAAGCCTTATGAACAGCTTTGAAATAGCTGCTAGCGCTGATTCTTGATGAGGCTGCTCAAATTCTCCATCTCTTGCACGAACTGAGGCTCATTCTCCATCTTTCTCTCTATCTTGTTGATGGCATGGATGACTGTGGTGTGGTCTCGGCCGCCAAAGGCGTTCCCTATCTCAGGGAGCGAGGAGCTGGTGAGGTCCCGGCAGAGGTACATGGCGATCTGGCGAGGGAAGGCCACTGCATCGGTGCGCTTGCGGGCCTTCATGTCGCTGAATTTGATCTTGTAGCTCTGAGCCACCACCTCTTGGATCAGCTCCATGCTGATGGGGCGCGCCTGAGCCTTGAGCACATCGCGTAGCGCCTCTTCAGCCAACTCGCGGGTGATCTCGCGGTTGAGGATGCTGGAAAGGGCGATGATCTTGAGCAGCGAGCCTTCCAGCTCGCGGATGTTGCTGGTGAAGCTCCCGGCCAGGAATTCGATCACCTCGCGGGGGATGCTGCGGCGGGCGTCCTCTGCCTTGCGGCGCAAAATGGCCAGGCGCGTCTCATAGTCGGGCTGGCCGATGTCAGCCACCAGGCCCCATTCAAAGCGGTTGCGCAGCCTCTCTTCCAGGTTGATCTCGCGCGGCGGGATGTCACTGGTGGCCACGATCTGCTTGCCCTGGGAATGCAGGTCATTGAAGGTGTGGAAGAACTCCTCTTGGGTGCTCTCCTTGCCCACCAAGAACTGTATGTCATCCACCAGCAGGATATCCACCTTGCGGAACTTGTCGCGGAAGATCTTCATGTCCCCGCCAGCGCGCAGGACTGAGATCATCTCGTTCATGAAGTTCTCGCTGGTGATGTAGACGATCTTGGTGGATGGGTCGCGAGCCAGCGCGGCGTTGCCCACCGCATGCAAGAGATGGGTCTTGCCCAGCCCCACGCCGCCGTAGAGCACCAGCGGATTGTAGGTCTTGGCCGGGTTGTCGGCAACCGCCTGGCAGGCCGCATGGGCGAAGCGGTTGCTGGGGCCCACTATGAAGTTCTCGAAGCGCAGGCCAGGGATGAGCGGGGTGATGCGCTCTTCGATGGGCGCTGGCAGCACCAGGCGCTCGGACACCAGCATCTTTTGCTGCAAGGGCGGGCTCTGGGCCGAGGGTGCGCTGAAGACCACCATGAGGTCGGGGTCACCCAAGGCCTCCCGCAGCGAGCGCAGGATGCGCTCGGTATGGTCGATGAGCCAGTCGCGGCGGAAGGGGTCGGCCGCTTCCAAGGTCAAGGCATGGTCCTTGTAGGAGGCTAGCTTGGTGGTCTTCAAATAGGTGTTGAACTCTGTCTCGCTGAAGGCGATGGAGAGCTTGGCCAAGATGTGGGTCCAGGTTTTTTCTCTTTCAGCATTCATGCGGCGCTCGGAACGATAATCCACAAAGTTTTCCACAATAGTCATTTCTTATTAAACGCAAAGGATTATACAAATCAAGCCTTGCGAAGGCAACTCTTTTGTCCACAAAATCCCTTAGAAACAAAGAGAGAACTTAAGTGGCTTAAAGGGATTTGTATTGATCCTGGTTCTTCTTTTTCGCCATGCGGTTTTCCGGGTCTTCTATATTCTAAGAGGCTTTTCACTTGACCAGGGCTGAGGCAATGTATAAAATCCCAAGTCTTTAACTTTGTCTAACGGTTTTTTTAAGGAGACAGGATGGTCAAGCGCACTTTCCAGCCCCACAATGCCCGACGCAGCAAGAAGCATGGCTTTCTCAATCGCATGGCCAGCAAAGGCGGCCAGAACGTGGTCAAGGCCCGTCGTGCCAAGGGTCGCAAAAAGCTGAGCGCCTGAGCTCGGCAGTTTCACGGAGCTCCCTTATGGATGGCGCGGGCCAGAATCCTGCTGAGTTGGACAGGTCTTTCGGCAAAACCCGCCATCTCCGGCTGAATGCCGATTTCCAAGCTGTCTATAAAAGGGGCCATAGAGTCTCTGCACCCAGCTTGACCCTGGTTTGGATGAGGCAGGAAGATCCCGGCCCGGCTCGGTTGGGCCTTTCTGTGTCTCGCAAGGCGGGCAAGGCCCATGTTCGCAACCTGCTCAAGCGCAGGCTGCGCGAGATATTCCGCCTTGAGGCGGGCTTGCTGGCACCAGGGCATGACCTGGTGCTGGTCGCCAAGCCAGGCCCCCCGCTCCCGTCCTATCAAGCTTTGCAGACAGAGGTCTTGAGCCTCTTCAAGCGGGCGGGGTTCTCTCAGGCCCGGCAATGACAGGCATCTTGGCCCGATCCATGGCTCGTTTCTTTGATGCATGGCATGCCTGGGTCTCGCCCTGGCTGCCGCGCGCCTGCCGCTATCAGCCCACCTGCTCTGACTATTGCGCCCAGGCTCTGCGCAAGCATGGCCTGTTGCGCGGCACGAGCCTGGGCTTTCGCCGCATCCTACGCTGCCATCCCTGGCATGCGGGCGGCTTTGACCCGGTGCCCTGAACAAGGAGTCCCTTTTGGAAAAGCGCGTCATCATCTTCGTGGTGTTCTGCTTCGCCGTGCTGCTGGGCTGGGGCTGGCTGCAGGACCGGCTCTTCCCCAAGCCGCCGGCCAAGCCCAAGCCCGCGGCTAGCGCGCCTGCTGCCAGCCCTGCCTCGCCCTCATCGCTCAAGCCGGGCGAAGCGCCTCAAGCCGGGGCTTCCGCGCCCCTGGACAAGCCTGCGGACAAGGAGAGCAAGGAGCAGCGCGTCAGCATCAAGACCGACAAGCTGCAGGTCGAGCTCTCCACTCGCGGCGCGCGCGTCACCAGCTGGCAGCTGCTGCCCTTCCGAGAGCATCAGGACGACCCTCAGCCGGTGGAGCTGGTGCCCATCTCCCCCACGGCATTGGCCCTGCGCGGCGAGATGGGCTGCCTTGAGATCCCGGGCGCCTATCTCGAGGCGCGCACTTGGGACCTGGAGACGCCCAAGCCCCAGGCTTTTGAGGGCGGCTGGCGCGTGGCCTTCAAGGCCCAGGTCAAGGAGCTGGGCCTCTCGGTGCGCAAGGTCTTCGAGTTCCGCCCTGGAGCCTTTGACGCCAAGGTGAAGATCGAGGTCAGCGACTTGAGCGGCAAGCCCCGCAGCCTTGACCGCGTGGCCCTGGTATTGGGCCCCAGCCTGGGCCAGTTCAACCCCAAGGACACCTACAACCAGGTGCGCAGCGCTGTGATGACCGACCAGGGGATATCACGCGAGAGCTCCAAGGCTCAGGAGCTCAAAAAGTCCTATGACGGCCGCGCGCTATGGGTTGCGCTGCGCAACCATTATTTCGCGGCGGCCTGGCTGCCCGGGGCCGGCGGCTGGCAGCAGGGCGAAGCGCTCTGGCACGCGGATCGCAGCATCAGCGTGGCCCTGGTGGCGCCCGACCTCTCCCTCCCTGGCAAGGGCACGCTGGCCTTGGATGCCACGCTCTATGGCGGCCCCCAGGACTATTCGCTGATGGAAGCCTACGGCAGCCGCTTCAACAAGGTGGTCGATTTCGGCTGGATGTCGATCCTGGCGGTGCCCATGATGCGGCTCTTGCAATGGCTCTACCTCATCACCCGCAACTACGGGCTGGCCATCATCCTGCTGACCGCCCTGGTGAAGGCCCTGCTCTGGGTGCCCACCCACAAGGGCATGACCAGCATGCGCCACTTTCAGAAGGCCCAGGCCCAGATGCAGCCGCGCCTGGAGACCCTGAAGAAGGTGTACAAGAGCGACCCCAAGAAGCTGAACGAAGAGACCATGAAGCTCTATCAGGAGATGGGAGTGAACCCGGTGGCGGGTTGCCTGCCCATGCTGGTGCAGATCCCCATCTTCATCGCCCTCTACAGCTCCCTCAACAACTCCTTCGAGCTGCGCGGCGCGCCCTTCTTCCTCATCTGGAAGGACCTCTCAGCCGGCGACCCCACCTATGTGCTGCCCCTGCTGATGGGCGTGAGCATGTGGCTGCAGCAGCGCATGACCCCCACGGTCAACACCACGCCCGAAGCCGCCCAGCAGCAGAAGATCATGCTATGGATGATGCCCATCATGCTGGCTGGCATGGCCATCTGGTTCTCATGGCCGGTCGGCTTGCTCATCTACATGGCTGTGCAGAACACGCTGGGGATCGCCCAGCAGGCTTACATCAACAAGACCGTGGCTTGATCCGCGGAAGGGAGGCTCTCTGTGGCTGATTATGTGGAGAAGGAAGGCCCGTCCGTTGATGAGGCCCTGTTCTCGGCCCTGCATGCCCTAGGCTTGAGCGAGGACGAGGCGCAGGTGCAGGTGCTGGCCGTGGGCAAGAGCGGCCGCGCCAAGGTGCGGGTGGCCAGGCGGGGAGTGGAGCTGCCGCCCGTGGACGCCCATGCTGAAGCCATCAGCGGGCTGGAGCACCCGGTGTACCAGAAGCCGGTGGAGCTGCCGCGCCGCGCCAAAGAGGCGCGCTACGCCACTGCCGCCGAGCTGGATGGCCTGCAGGCCATGCTCTCTCGCGCGCTGGAGCTGATGGAGACGCCCAGCCAGATCGAGCGGATGGAGCACATGGGGAGCCAGGTGCTCAACATCCGCGGCGAGAAGGAAGCCCTGCTGATCGGCAAGAAGGGCGCCACCCTGCATGCGCTGCAGGTGGTGTCCACCGAATACCTCAACCGCGATGCCAGGAATGAGAAGGTGCAGGTGAAGGTGGATGTGGCCAGCTACCGCAGCCGCAGCGAGGACAAGCTGAGCGAGGACGCCCGCGCCTTTGCGGACCAGGCCATCGCCGAGGAGCGCCAGGTGGCCACCTTGCCGCTGACCGCCGCTGACCGTCGGGTGGTGCATCTGGCCCTGCAGGGGCGCAGCGATGTCGAGACCTTCTCGGTGGGCGAAGGCGAGTTCAAACGGGTGGTCATCCAGAAGCGCCCCTAGGGCCTGGAGGATCGCGCGCGCATCTGGGCGGGCCTTCGGGCCCGCCCTTTTTTAATTGGGAGCAGGCATGAGCGAAGAGACCATCATCGCGCCAGCCACGGCCCTGGGGCCGGGTGCCCTGGCTGTGCTGCGCATCTCAGGGCCCCGGGCCCTTGAGCTGGCAGACCTGGGCTTTTGCGATGTTTGCGGCCGCCCGCTCTCTGCTCACCCGCCGCGGCAGCTGGCTCATGGCTTCTGGCGCGAGGCACCGGGGGCTCTGGCCTTGGATGAGCTGATGGCGGTGCGCTTTGCCGCGCCCGCCAGCGCCACAGGCGAGTGCCTGGTAGAGCTGCAGGCCCATGGCGGGGCGGCCAACCTGCGGGCCCTGCTCTTGAGCTGCCTGCGCCTGGGCCAGCCCCTGGGCCTGCGCTTGGCTGAGCCGGGCGAGTTCACGCGCCGGGCTTTCAGCAATGGCAAGCTCGACCTGGCCCAGGCCGAGGCAGTTGCGCAGCTGGTGGCCGCCCGCAGCGAGGCTGCCCGCGCAGCCGCTGCGCGCGCGCTTGCCGGCGGCATGGCAGAGGCCTTGGCGGACCCTCGGAGCGCCATCTTGGGGGCTCTGGCATTGCAGGAAGCGGCCTTGGATTTCCCTGAGGACCAGCCCCAGGCTTTGTCGCGCGCGGACCGCGCCCCCCTGCAGCAGGCTTTGGGCAGCTTGCAGGCTCTGCTAGGGACCTCACAGGCTGGCCGGCGCCTGGCAGAGGGCTTCAGGGTGGCTTTGGCTGGCCGGCCCAACACGGGCAAGAGCTCGCTCTTGAATGCCCTGCTCGGCCGCGAGCGCGCGCTGGTGCATGAGGCTTCGGGCACCACGCGCGATTGGCTTGAAGAGCCCCTGCAGCTGGAAGGATTGGACCTGCTGCTGCTGGACACCGCAGGGCTGCATGGCCGCGCCCGCGGCTTGGAGGCGGAGGGCGCTTGGCGCGGCTTGTCGCGCATGGCCCAGGCAGACCTTGTGCTGCTGGTGCTCGATTCCAGCGAAGGATTCACCGCGGAGGATGCCCGGGCGCTCAGGCAGCTGCCCAAGGCCCCGGCTTGCTGGGCGGTGTGGAACAAGGCGGACCTTGAGCCTTGCCCGCCCGAGGTCATGGCGCTCAAGGGCTTTGCCCAGCACCGGGTCAGCGCCAAGACCGGGGGGGGCTTGGCTGAGCTCAAGCAGGCGCTGGCCGCGATGGGGAGCGAGGGCTTGCAAGAGGGCTTGGTGGTGATGCAGGAGCGCCATAGCCTGGCCCTTGCGCGCGCTTGTGAGGCCTTGCAAGGGGCTTTGCAGCAGTTGGATGCCTCAGGGTACCCAGAATCAGCAGCAGCCTCCCTGCGCGAGGCTTTGGCAGCGCTAGAAGAGATACTTGGGCAGAGCCCAAAGAGCGAGGTGCTGGACTTGATCTTCAGCCGGTTTTGCATTGGCAAGTAGCTTTAATGGATTTTTATTTTGGCAGGTCTTCGATGCCGGGACAAATGTTCAAGTAAAACATTAACGAAATCGCATTATGAAACTATTTCTTAATGCGCAACGATATAAAATATCTGATTTTATTGAGTTTTTTTTGTCATTGTTAATATTTTTTCCTTTGTCTTGCTTTCCCTTGACGCCCAATATCTTGTGTTATATATTCCCATCCGCACTACAACTAGTGTATTTGCTGTCAGGCTCTCAAGCCCAGCCAAAGCCAAGCCCTGTCTTGCTCATTAGCCTGCCCCAGCCGAGTCTTAGTCCTTCACGGCGCCTTTTTCCAAAAACGGCAGCGTTGCCCCCTAGCTCTGACTCAATCAAGAGACCTTCAAGGAGCCTTCATCCCGGGCCAAGCTCTGGCTTTGGACATCCCGGGCCGGCTCCTTTTCGCCATCCTTTGACTCAAACATCTCTATCATCCCGACCGGAGGGAGCATGCAAGTGAAAGAGGAGCAGAAGAAGCAAGCGGCAGAGCCCGCAGCCCGAAAGAACAGCGGTTTGAGCATCGCCCGGCGCTATACCAAGCCTGGCGCCAGCGTCTGGGACACAGTGGCCTGGGAGAAGCGCTCGGCCACCATCACCAACGAGAGCGGCGAGGTCATCTTCCAGCAGAAGGATTGCGAGATCCCCGCGCCCTGGTCCATGCTGGCCACCAACGTAGTGGTCTCCAAGTACTTCCGCGGCGGGCTCACCTCCACCGACCGCGAGCATTCGGTGAAGCAGCTCATCGGCCGGGTGGTCACCACTTTCACCCAGTGGGGCTGGGATGGCGGCTATTTCGCCACCGAGGAGGACCGCGAGGCCTTCCGCGACGAGCTCTCCTATATCCTGCTGCACCAGATGGCCAGCTTCAATTCTCCGGTCTGGTTCAATGTGGGCTTGGAGCCCAAGCCCCAGTGCTCGGCCTGCTTCATCAACAGCGTCGAGGACCGGATGGAGTCCATCCTGGACCTGGCCAAGACCGAGGGCATGCTCTTCAAGCACGGGTCGGGCACGGGCACCAACCTCTCGCCTTTGCGCAGCTCGCGCGAGCAGTTGCACACCGGCGGCGTGGCCAGCGGGCCGGTCAGCTTCATGAAGGGCTTTGATGCCTTTGCCGGGGTCATCAAGTCTGGCGGCAAGACCCGCCGGGCCGCCAAGATGGTCATCCTGAACGTCGAGCATCCGGACATCATGGAGTTCATCCGCTGCAAGGAGCTGGAGGAGAAGAAGGCCTGGGCCCTCATCGATGCGGGCTATGATGGCAGCTTCACCGGCGAAGCCTACGGCAGCGTCTTCTTCCAGAACAGCAACAACTCTGTGCGCGTCACCGATGAGTTCATGCGCGCGGTCATCGAAGACCGCGAGTGGAAGACCCGCGCGGTGACCACCGGCGCCCCCATGGACACCTATCGCGCCCGCGACATCATGCGCATGATGGCCGAATCAGCCTGGATCTGCGGCGATCCCGGCATCCAGTTCGACACCACGGTCAATGAGTGGCATCCCTGCCCCAACACGGCGCGCATCAACGCCAGCAACCCCTGCAGCGAGTACATGTTCCTCGATGACTCGGCGTGCAACCTGGCCAGCCTCAACCTGATGAAGTTCCGCAGCTCCGAGGGCGAGTTCGACGCCGAGTCCTTCAAGCACGCGGTGGACGTCATCATCCTGGCCCAGGAGATCATCATCGACTTCGCCAGCTATCCCACCTCGCGCATCGAGGCCAATTCCCACGCCTTCAGGCCGCTGGGCATCGGCTACGCCAACCTGGGCTCGCTGCTGATGAGCCGCGGCGTGGCCTATGACAGCGCCCAGGGCCGATCCTTGGCCGGCGCCATCACTGCGCTGATGACAGGCGAGGCCTACCGCATGAGCAGCCAGATCGCCAAGCATCATGGCCCCTTTGAGGGCTATGCCGTCAACCGCGAGCCCTTCCTGGGCGTCATCCGCAAGCACCGCCTGGCGGTCAATGACATCGACACCAGCTACGTTCCCAAGCCCCTCATCCAGTCCGCCAAGCAGTCCTGGGATGAGGCGCTGGCCTCTGGCCAGGAGCATGGCTTCAAGAACGCCCAGGTCTCAGTGCTGGCCCCCACGGGCACCATCGGCTTCATGATGGACTGCGACACCACCGGCATCGAGCCGGACCTGGCCCTGGTGAAGTACAAGAAGCTGGTCGGTGGCGGCATGCTCAAGCTGGTCAACAACACGGTGCCTGAGGCCCTCAAGCGCCTGGGCTACCCCGAGGACCAGGTCAAAGCCATCGTCAGCTTCATCGAAGAGAACGAGACCATCGAAGGCACGCCCTTCCTTCAGGAGAAGCACCTCTCGGTGTTCGACTGCGCCTTCAAGCCCATGAACGGCAGCCGCAGCATCCAGTGGCTGGGCCATGTCAAGATGATGGGCGCGGTGCAGCCCTTCCTCTCTGGCGCCATCAGCAAGACGGTCAATATGCCCACCGACTGCACGGTGGATGACATCCAGCAGGCCTACACCGAGGCCTGGAAGGCCGGCCTCAAGGCCCTGGCCATCTACCGCGATGGCAGCAAGCGCAGCCAGCCGCTCAACACCAGCAAGGACGGCGGCAAGGAGGCGGCAAAGACAGGGGGTGTTGGCACGCCCACCCGCCGTCGCCTGGCAGATGAGCGCAAGGCGCTCACCCACAAGTTCAGCATCGGCGGCCACGAGGGCTACATCACCGTGGGCCTCTATGAGGACGGCACTCCTGGAGAGATCTTCATCACCATGGCCAAGGAGGGCTCGGTGGTCTCGGGTTTGGTGGACTCTGTGGCCACCCTCACTAGCATCGCCCTGCAGTATGGCGTGCCCTTGAGCGTGCTCTGCAACAAGTTCTCCTTCACCCGCTTCGAGCCCTCGGGCTTCACCAACAACCCCCAGATACCCATCGCCAAGTCCATCATGGACTACATCTTCCGCTGGCTGCAGTCGCGCTTCCTCAATGTCGAAGCGGTCTCTGAGAGCCAGATGGAGGAGTCCAAGGACCTGGCCAGCACGGGGCTGGTGACCGAGATGAAGGTCCCCGTGGAGGTCAAGCCAGCTGCCCAGGCTGCGGGCAAGGCGCAGAGCTTTGAGAGCCAGGTCTTCCAGGCTCAGGCTGATGCACCGCCCTGCTCAAGCTGCGGGGCCATCATGGTGCGCAATGGAGCCTGCTACAAGTGCCTCAATTGCGGCGGCACCAGCGGCTGCTCTTGAGCCTGGGCACCGGCAGCAAAAGGGGATGGCGAGAGCCATCCCCTTTTTTTGCCCGCAAAGGGCGCCGCAAGGTGGAAAATGGTGCCGGACACTCTGCAGGAGGCGGCATGGGATGGCTGGATGACCTGGCTCGGCGCTTGGCTGGCGCAGCCCGGGATGAGGAGCGGCGCAAGGCTTTTGAGCAGGCCACCGCCCGTCCCAAGGCCACGGAAGAGGCTTTGGATCGGGCCGCCCCTTATCTCAGCATCGCTGGGCTGCCCTATGTCAGGATCGCATGGGGCGCAGAGCGCGGCAGCCTGGAGGATCCCGGAGCATGCCCCTCATGCAAGGCCCAGCCCGGCGAGCTGCACCGGCTTGGCTGCGGCGCAGAGGAATGCCCCAATTGCGGGGCCAAGGCAATGACCTGCGGTTGCCGCTTCGGAGGGGAGCATGCTTAAGGCAGCAAGGCCTCGCAGCGCGCTGTTGCTGGCGCTGGCAGCTGGTCTGCTCATAGGGGCGCTGCTCTTCTTGCGCGCCCCGCAGCAGGTCGCCAGCCTCAACGCGGACTCCCTTTACATGGAATGCCTCTATCGCGACGTGGTGCAGGACCACTTGCCCCTCAAAGACTGGTTCATGCAGCCTGCGCCCAGCCTCTTCCCTGACCTTGGGGTCTTCATCGCATGCCGAAGCTTGGCGGGCTCCATCGGGCCCGGCTATGCCCTCTATTCCGCAGCTTCCTTCCTGCTGTTGATAGGGTCCTTCTATCTGCTGCTGCGCCAGATCCCGGGAATTCGGCGCCATGCTGGGGCGCGCACCTTGCAGGGCGGGCTGCTGCTCTTGGTGGTGCTCGGGTTCGGCCCCGCGCTCACGCCCCTCTTTCTGCCGGCCTATCATGCGGCCATCCTGCCCATGGGCCTCGCCTTGCTGGCCCTGGATCTTCGCCTGCGCCGCCAGGGGGCGCTCTGGGGCTGGACGGCGCTGGCAAGCGCGGGCCTCGCCCTGGGCTGCGCGTCTGATGCCTCGCTGGCCATCTTCTTCGGCCTGCCTGTCGCTGTGCTGGCCCTGCTGCATCATTTCTTGAGCCACAAGCTCAAGCCTGGGCCATGGCCCTATGCCCTGCTAGGCGCGAGCTGCCTTGCTGGCATGGCCTTTCATTCCCTGGTGAGGGCTGGCGTATTCCCCATCTACCAGGTCCCGCGCATCTATGCCATCTGGGACCTGCCAGGCCAGGCGGTGGAGCAGGTCTTGCGAACGGCCACGGACCTTGCCCAGGTGCTCAAGGCTTATCCCTTGGCGGCTCTGGCTTGCCTTGCCTGGCTATTCTTGCGCAGGCCCTGGGCCGGCTTGCGGCTGCGGCGCATGCGGAGGATCTTCACGGGCGCTGGTTGCCGGGCCCATGTCGCGCTCATCCTCAGCATTAGCATGATCCTTAGTGTTTTGGCGCCCTTTGGCCTCTGCAACGGGCTCGACCCGCGCTATGTGCTTCCTTGCTTTGTGTTCCCTTCTTTCTTATGGGTGCTGCAGCCCTTTCGTTTTATGCGCAAGCCCTGGCTCGCTTGGGCCTTGGTGCTGGCAGGCATGGGCCAGGCCCTGTGGGCTGCCCATTCCCTGCCTTCCCTGCAGAAGGCCTTTGCGCCGCCCGCTCAAGAAAAGTTCGATTGGATAGAGTCGGTGATGAGGCAGCGGGGCCTTCATCAGGGCTATTGCAACTATTGGGACGAGAAGCCGGCCTTGGTCTACAGCGACGGCCGGGTGCGCATGGCCGGCCTGCTGGAATGGAATGAGCCGTCCTGCCTCTTCATGCTCAAGGCCTGGGTCAGCAGCCGGGCCTGGTGGGTGGGCAAGCCCGGCCAGCCCTTCCCGATCTATGATTTTGTGCTCACTGATAGCATGGATGTGGAAAGGCTCAAGGCCAGCTTTGGCCCGCCGGCGGATATCGAGCGCTGGCAGGGGCACGAGCTCTGGATCTACAACCGGCCCGGGGATGTCATCTTCCGCAATTATCTGCGAAAGTTCCTGGATGGGGCCAATGGCTGCCACACCTTCATTGGCGTCCCGGGCCTGCCGCGCCCGCGCATCGCAGACGTTCTGGGCTCCCATTCCATGCGCATCGAGTCGGCCAAGGATGTGAGCATTCCCTTTGACCCTCCCGTGAAGGCGGATGTGATGGAGTTTTGGGGATGGCAGAAGGATAGCTGGCAGGTAGAATTCTGGCAGGGCAGCCGCTTTTTGCGCCGGCTCTCGCTCTCAGGCTCAGGCCAGCCTGGCTTGGCTGTTTGGTGCGCTAAGGCTCTGCCCAACGAGCCTTTTGATAGGATGGTTTTGCGCAGCACCTCCGGGTCTGAGGGCCTTTTGCGCAATATCATCTTCTATCCAGACAGCCTTTAGTCTTGTTCTTCGCATAGAAAAAGGGGGTGCAGCTTTCCGCACCCCCTCTTCTTTTTCCCTTTTCTCGGGCTCAATCGTTGGCTTTGCTGCCCTTCTCGCCGGTGCGGATGCGGATGACATCGGACACCGGGATGATGAAGATCTTGCCGTCGCCGATCTCTCCGGTCTGGGCGGCCTTGGTGATGGCCTCGGTGATGGCGGGGACATCCTTCTCCTCGCACACCACCTCCACCCGCATCTTGGGGAGCAGCGCCAGATGGCTCTGGTCGCGGTAGGTCTGGGTGATGCCGCGCTGCTTGCCGTGGCCTTCCACCTCGCTCACTGTGATGCCCGGGTAATTGGCTTCTTTGAGGGCTTCTAGCACCTTCTTGAGCGCGCTGCGGCGCACGATGGCTTCCACTTTCTTGAACATGATTCCTCCAGGTCTTGGGTTCAGTTGGGGGTCAAAGCTCGTAGCCGCTCTCGCCATGCTGGGTCAGATCTAGGCCCAGCTCCTCTTCGCGCAAGGTCACGCGCACGCCCACCATCAGGTCCACCACTTTCATGATCATCCAGGTCATGATTACGGCAAAGGCGGCCACCACAGCTGCTCCGGCGATCTGCACCAGCAAGAGGCGGGGGTTGCCATAGAAGAGGCCGTTGTCGCCGCTGGGGTTGACTGCCTTGCAAGCGAAGAAGCCCGTGGCTAACGCGCCGACCACCCCCGCCACGCCATGCACGCCAAAGGCATCGAGAGCATCGTCATAGCCCAGGCGCTGCTTCATCAAAATGGCGCCGAAGCAGGCAGGGGCCACCAGCAGGCCGACCAGCACAGCGGTCATGGGGGTGATGTAGCCAGCTGCCTGGGTCACGCCAGCCAGGCCAGCCACCATGCCGGACGCCAGGCCAAAGGCGGTGGGCTTGCCCTTCACCTTCCATTCCAGGAAGGTCCAGCTGAGCGCCGCCGCCGCCGCCGCTGTGTTGGTGTTGACGAAGGCGGCCACCGCCACGCCATTGGCGGCCAGGGCGCTGCCGGCATTGAAGCCGAACCACCCGAACCAGAGCATGCCGGTGCCCAGCATGACCATGGTCATGTTGTGGGGCACCATGTCCTCTTCGCCCAGGCCCTTGCGCTTGCCAATGTAGATGGCTGCGGTGAGCGCCGAGAAGCCTGAGAGAATGTGCACCACGGTGCCGCCCGCAAAGTCCAAGAAGCCCCAATTGCGGATGAAGCCGCCCAGGCCCCAGACCCAGTGGCAGACAGGCGTGTAGACCAGCAATGTCCAGAGGATGGAGAAGAGCAGGAAGGCGCTGAACTTCTTGCGCTCAGCGAAGGCGCCGGCGATGAGGGCCGGGGTGATGATGGCGAACTTCATCTGAAAGGCCATGAAGGCCAGGTGGGGGATGGTGCTGGCGTAAGCTGGGTTGGGGGATTGCCCCACGTTGTTCAGGCCCAGCCAGTCGAGATTGCCTATCAGCCCGCAGATGTCTGGGCCGAAGCTCAAGCTATAGCCCACGGTCACCCACAGGATGCTCACCACGGCCATCATGGCGAAGCTCTGGGTGATGGTGGCCAGCACATTTTTGCGGCGCACCATGCCGCCGTAGAACAGGCCCAGGCCCGGGGTCATCAAAAGCACGAGGGCCGCGGCGATCAGCACAAAAGCGGTGTCGCCGGAATTGATGGTAGCCGCACTGAGAGCGGCCGTGGGGATGCTTGGGCTTGCATCAGCGGCAAGCGGCCGCCAAGCCAGCACAGAGCATGCCAAGGCAGCCAGGGCCGCCGCGGCAGGAGGGACCACGCGCTTCGTCATTGAAGTCTTCTCCAACAGGAGTTCGACCATCATCCCGGATGGCCTCGGTGCCGCCATAACGCCAAAAGCCCGAGCGCGGAAGGTGCTTTTTCCGGCTTGGGCCCTGGCCGCCCCGGCGGTGGGGGCGGTGCTGCCCGGGCAACGTTGCCCGGCTTGAAGCCCCTGCTAGGCAGGGGCTTCAAAGGTCAGATGTTGGCTTTGCTGCCCTTTTCGCCGGTGCGGATGCGGATGACATCGGACACCGGGATGATGAAGATCTTGCCGTCGCCGATCTCGCCCGTCTGCGCGGCCTTGGTGATGGCTTCGGTGATGGCGGGCACTTCCTTGTCCTCGCAGACCACCTCCACCCGCATCTTGGGCAGCAGGGCCAGGTGGCTCTGGTCGCGGTAGGTCTGGGTGATGCCGCGCTGCTTCCCATGGCCCTCCACCTCGCTGACCGTGATGCCAGGGTAATTCGCGTCCTTGAGCGCCTCAAGCACCTTCTTGAGCGAGCTGCGGCGGACGATGGCTTCTACTTTCTTGAACATGGTGCGTCCTCCGGTCAGGGGTGGGGGTCAGAGCTCGTAGCCGCTCTCGCCATGCTGTGTCAGGTCCAGGCCCAGCTCCTCTTCCCGCCGGGTGACCCTGGCGCTCAGGGCCCAGTCCACCAGCTTGTAGATGACGATGGTCCCCAGCACGCCGAAGGCTATGACAACAGCCACCGCTTTGAGCTGGATGAGGAAGAGCCCAGGGTTGCCATAGAGCAGGCCATCCCCTCCTGCGGAATTGATGGCCTTGGTGGCGAAGATGCCGGTGGCCAGGGCGCCGAAGGTGCCGCCCACGCCGTGAACCCCGAAGGCATCCAAGCTGTCATCATAGCCCAGTTTGCCTTTCATCAGCACTGCCGTGAAGCAGATGGGCGATACTGCCAAGCCAAGGATGAGCGCGGACATGGGGGTGATGTAGCCGCAGGCCGGGGTGATGGCCACCAGGCCAGCCACCAGGCCAGAGGCGGCGCCCAAGGCTGTGGGAGCGCCCTTGATCCACCATTCAACAGCCACCCAGCTTAAACAGGCTGCTGCTGCTGCTGTGTTGGTGTTGACGAAGGCATAGGCGGCCAGCTCGCCGGCGCTCAAGGCACTGCCGGCATTGAAGCCGAACCAGCCGAACCACAGCAGGCCGGCGCCCAGCATGACCATGGTCATGTTGTGCGGCACCATGTCCTCCTCGCCCAGGCCCTTGCGCTTGCCCAGCAGCACAGCGACGGTGAGGGCTGATACGCCAGAGAGGATGTGCACCACGGTGCCGCCAGCGAAATCCAGCGCCCCCCAGTTGTGGATGAAGCCGCCCACGCCCCACACCCAGTGCGCCACGGGCGTGTAGATGAAGATGGCCCAGAGGGCCGAGAAGAGCAGGAAGAACCTGAATTTCATGCGCTCAGCATAGGCGCCGGCGATGAGGGCTGGGGTGATGATGGCGAACTTCATCTGAAAGGACATGTAGACCAGATGGGGTATGGTGGGCGCGTAGTCGGCATTGGGCGCGCCGCCCACGCCCTTGAGGCCTATCCAGGCCAGGCTGCCGATGAGGCCGTGGATGTCTGGTCCAAAGGCCAGGCTGTAGCCCAGAAGGACCCAGAGAACGCTGATCACGGCCATGATCATGAAGCTCTGCATGATGGTGGCTAGCACGTTCTTTCGGCGCACCATGCCGCCGTAGAACAAGGCCAGGCCAGGGGTCATCAGCAAGACCAGGGCCGCTGAGATGAGGACAAAGGCTGTGTCGCCGGTGTTGATGGCTGAGATTGCGGGGGCGGCAGGAACTGCGGCCGCTGGGGCGGGAATTGATGTTGCGGGGACTGCATTGTCTGCCAATAGGCGCAGACATGGGGCCATGGCGAGCGCAAAGCCTGCCAGGCCCTTGATGGCAAGGGACCGCTTCAGCATTGAAGTCATCTCCAACAGGAGTTCGACCGCCAACCCAGGCGGCCATACAAGGCTCCGGCTTTGGAGCCAGTGAAATACGGCGTCCAATGGCTTTAAAGCCTGGTGGGGCAGGCTTCAAAGCCCTTGGACGCCAAAGCCGGTTAAGGCTTTGGACTTTTGATAAGCAAGAATTGTGCCATACAGTGGTTTTATTTGACCAAATCAAATAAGGTGTTTATTAAGACGAGTTTATTCTTTGATTGCTAAAAGCACATAATTGTATGTCTCATATGAACAAAATTGTAAATCAGGCCAATAACATAAGACCCCAGATCCGAGGATCTGGGGTCTTATGAGTGCGATTTGTATTAGCTTTAGAACTGGTAGCTGCCGCCCAGAAGCACATTGGTCTGGGTCTTCTCTTTGGTGGTGCCGATATGGAAGCTGTCATCCGAGCCAGCCAGGGCATTGCCTTCCAGGTAAGCCGTGAAGGAACCCACCACGTACTTGCCAGTCAGGGTGTACTGGTAAGCGGTCTTGGGGGCAGCGCCAGTGCTGTTCATCAGGTCTGGCCCATCAGGCATGAACATGGTGGTGAAGCGGGGAGCCAGGCTGAAGCTGCCCACCGTGTAGCAGCTGTACAGCGAGTAGCCCTGCTGCTTGGGACTCTTGTCCGTCTCAGTGTCAGGATAAATGTTGATGCCAGCCTCCCAGTCGCTGTTGTCGTTGGGGGAGGCCATCTGCGTGATGTAGAAATACTCGGCAGCCACTTGCAGGCTGTCCAGCACCTTGTCTGAGGCGACCACATTGAACAGGTCGCGATCCTCGGTCACTGCGGCATGGCTGCCCTGGTGAGAGAAGCCAGTGACATTGCTGCGCAGGTAATTGGCGCTGATGCTGGCATCTCCCTTGGCATAGCCCAGCTGCAGGCCATAGTCCTTGAGGCTGGTGTCGTAGCTGTTCTCAGCCGCCATGCCCAAGGCCGTGAAGCCATTGCTGGTATAGGTGAGCTC
>Ga0302320_10000887_pt1 | contig 71319 bp, 75 predicted proteins | sample Bog_T0_3_FD_202130 | JGI IMG/M metagenome (GOLD analysis project Ga0302320, IMG submission 202130) | Peat permafrost microbial communities from Stordalen Mire near Abisko, Sweden - Bog_T0_3 | ecosystem: Environmental > Terrestrial > Soil > Wetlands > Peat | place: Sweden: Abisko, Stordalen Mire... | reverse complement strand
GACGGGGCGCGGCCCTGGGCGGTGCCCGGGACGCCCGGCCTCGAGCATCGCATCGGCGGGATCGAGAAGTCCCAGCCCAGCGGAGGGATCTCCTATGAACCCGAGAACCACCAGGCGATGACCGACGAGCGCCGCCGGCGGATCGCCGGGATCGAGGTGCCGCCGCTGCACCTCGACGCCGATCCGGACGCCGATCTTCTCGTGCTCGGCTGGGGCTCGAGCTGGGGCACGCTGCGGGCAGCCGTGCGGCGGCTACGCGACGGCGGGCATCCGATTGCCCACGCCCACTTCTACAACCTCAACCCGCTGCCGGCCAACACGGCAGAGGTGCTGGGGCGCTTCAAGCGGGTGCTCGTGGCCGAGATGAACGACGGCCAGCTCGTGCGCGTGCTGCGCGCGGAGTTCGGGCGCGAGATCGACAGCTACGCGGTGACCCAGGGGCGCCCGCTGCTCGCCGCCGAGATGGAACGGGAGATGCTCAACCGGCTATGAGACGAGGGACTGCGAAATGAGCGCCGTGGGCGCCACGAACGGGTCGCGAGAGCTGACCAAGGCCGACTTCCAGTCCCCAGCCGAGACGCGTTGGTGCCCGGGCTGCGGGGACTACGCGATCCTCGCCGCCGTGCAGGGCTTCCTGCCGGAGCTGGGGATCCCGCCGGAGCGGACGGTGTTCGTCTCCGGCATCGGCTGTGCGGGACGCTTCTCCTACTACATGAACACCTACGGGATGCACGGCATCCACGGCCGCGCCCCGGCGCTCGCGACCGGGCTCGCAGCCGCACGCGGTGACCTGTCGGTGTGGATCGTCTCGGGCGACGGCGACGCCCTCTCGATCGGCGGCAACCACCTGATCCATGCGCTGCGGCGCGATGTGCCGGTCAAGATCCTGCTGTTCAACAACCGGATCTATGGCCTCACCAAGGGCCAGGCATCGCCGACGAGCGAGCTTGGCAAGGTGACCAAGTCGACGCCGTTCGGGTCGGCGGACGCGCCGTTCAACCCGATTTCACTGGCGCTCGGCGCCGGCGCGACGTTCGTCGCGCGGACGCTCGACACCGATAAACACCACCTTCCAGCGATGCTGCGCGCCGCGGCCGCGCACCCCGGCGCAGCGCTGATCGAGATCTACCAGAACTGTCCGGTCTTCAACGACGGCGCCTTTGACGCGCTGAGCGACAAGCACACACGCGATGCGAACGTCATCGCGCTGGAGCACGGCGAGCCGATCCGCTTCGGCGCGGAGCGCGAGCTGGGCGTGGTGCGTAGCGCCGACGGGAGCCTGCGCGTCGCTGCGGTGGCGAGCGTCGGCGAGGACGCACTGCTGATCCACGACGCGCACCGCGACGATCCGAGCCTCGCTTTCGCGCTCAGCCGGCTGGCCGATGTCGAGGACGGTGCTACGCCGATCGGGATCTTCCGCGCGGCCCCGCGCGAGACGGCGTCCGCCGGCCTCGCGGCCGAGCTCTTGGCGGCGCAGGCGAGCTTCGGCAGCGCCGGACTGGAGCGGCTGCTGAACGCGGGCGACACCTGGTCGGTCGGCGGCTGAGCGCGAAGGCGCCGGTGGCGCTCGATACGCAGGCGGTCGGGCTGGCGTTCGAGCCGCACAACTACGCCGTCGGGCGCGAGAAGATCCGCGAGTTCGCCCGCGCCGTCGGCGAGAGCGACCCCGTTTACACAGACCTCGACGCCGCGCGCTCCGCGGGTCACGCGGACCTCGTGGCGCCGCCGATGTTCGCCGTCGTGTACTGCGCCTCCGCGATCGAGCAGGCGCTGCTTGACCCGGCGGTCGCGATCGACTTCGCGATGCTGGTACACGGCGGGCAGGAGTTCGAATGGGGGCCGCTCGTCGTGGCCGGCGATGAGATCACCACTCAGGTCACCGTCGCCGACATCCATGAGCGGCTGGGCATGCGGTTCTACGCCTTCGCCTCGCGATCCACCAACCAGCGTGGCGACGTGGTCGCCGGCGGCACCTGGACGCAGATCGTGAGACCGCGCGAATGAAGCTCGAGCCGGGCGCCGAGCTGGCGCAGCTGCGCGTCACGCCGGACCGCTACGCCAGCGTTCGCTACGCCGGCGCGTCCGGCGACTTCAACCCGATCCATCTCGACGACGAGTTCGCGAGATCGGTCGGGCTGCCAAGCCGGATCCTCCATGGCCTGTACACGATGGCGCTGCTCGCGCGCGCGCAGACCGAGGCGCTCGGGGGCCCCGGGCACCTCAAGCGCCTGGCGGTCCAGTTCCGCGGGATCGCCGTGCCGGAGCAGGAGATCGTGATCAGCTCGCTTGTCAAGGAGCGGGCCGGCGAGCGCGTGCTCGTCAGCGTGAGCGCCCAGCAGCTGGGCAAAACGATCGTCCGCGCGGCAACCGCCGAGCTCGAGGTCTGAGCAGACGCCGTCCGCCCGCGTCCGTCGGCTTCGTAGAATCGGGTCATGACGACGCTCACTGCGCGCCAAGAGATCATCCTGCGCAAGGTGGTCGAGAGCTATGCCGCGACCGGCCAGCCGGTCGCGTCCAAGACGCTCGCCGCCGACCCGAGCGTGGACTGCGGGCCCTCGACGATCCGCTACGAGCTCTCGGCGCTCGAGGCGCGGGGACTGCTCGCGCATCCGCACACCTCCGCCGGGCGACTGCCGACCGACGCCGGCCAGCGCTACCTCGTTGACCGCCTGCTCGCCGCGCCCGAGCAGCGCGGCACGGTGGCGGTCGATCTGACGAACGTTCGCCGTGAGCTCGACGACGCGCTGCGCGTCACGACCGAGACGCTGTCTGAGATCAGCAATCTGCTGGCGGTCGCCACCGCTCCGGCGCTGGATAGCGCCACGATCCGCCACATCGAGGTGCTGACGCTGCAGCCGAGCGTCGTGATGGTCGTGATCATCACCTCCTCCGGCGGCGTCTCCAAGTTCGTCGGCGCCTTCGAGACGGCGATCGACTCGGGGCTGATCGCCTGGGCCGGGGAATACCTCAACGAACGCGTCGGCGGCCTGCCGCTCGGCGCGCGGATGCTGCTCGGCAGGCTCGCCGACCCCGAGCTGAGCGTGCGCGAACGGGCCTTCATCGACCGGCTCGCCCCGGCCTTCACGCAGCTCGCGGGAGGTGGGGAGGACGTTCTCTACGTCGACGGCACCTCACGCCTGTTGGGTTCAGCGCGCTTCGTCGCACCGGCCGAGGCCGGCGAGCTGCTGGCGCTGTTGGAGCAGCGGGTGGCGCTGCTCGAGATCCTGCGCCGCGCGATCAGCCAGCCCGGCGTGTACGTGAGGATCGGCGCCGAGAACGAGGTTCCAGGGCTGCGGTCGCTCTCGGTCGTGGCGACCGGCTACGGCCTGGCCGCGCGCAAGCTCGGCACGATCTCTCTGATCGGGCCGGTGCAGATGGATTACGCCGCCGCGATCGAGATCGTGCGCGCCGGGGCGCGAGAGCTCTCGCGCTTTGCGCAGGAGGTCTACTGATGGCTCGCCCGGCAACCCCGCGAGACCCCTATGAGGTGCTCGGCGTGCCGCGCAGCGCCGACGAGACGGCGATCAAGAAGGCGTTCCGCTCGCTCGCTCGCGAGCTGCATCCCGACGTCAACACCGATGACCCGCAGGCCGAGGAAAAGTTCAAGCAGGCGGCGGAGGCCTACGAGATCCTCTCAGACCCGGAGCGGCGCGCGACCTACGACCGCTACGGCCATGAGGGCCTGCGCTCGGGCGGGTACCAGCCGAACTTCGATCAGTTCGGCTCGCTCGGCGATCTGTTCGAGGCCTTCTTCGGCGGCGGCGGCGGTGGTGGCGGTGGCCGCGGGCCGGCCCCGGGTGCCGATGTCGGCGTCGAACTCGAGCTCGACCTGGCCGCGGCCGCGACCGGGGGCGCCTTCGCCGTCACCTACGAGGCCGTCGATCGCTGTGCGCACTGCCACGGCAACGGCGCCGAGCCGGGCACGCCGATCGAGACCTGCGAAGCCTGCGGCGGCGCCGGCCGCCGGCAGGCGGTCACGCGCACGCCGTTCGGGCAGGTCATGCGGACCGTCGTCTGCGACACCTGCGGCGGCGACGGACGCGTTGCGGCACAGCCCTGCGCGGACTGCCGCGGCCGTGGTGCGCTGGTCGCGCAGCGCACCGTCAGCGTCGAGGTGCCCGCCGGCATCGCCGACGGCCAGCGCGTACGGATCGCCGGCCGCGGAAGCGTCGGCGCGCCCGGAGGACGGGCCGGCGACCTCTACGTCCTGATCGCCGTCCGCGAGGACGAGCGCTTCGTGCGCGAGGGCGACGACCTGATCACCGTGCTCGACGTGCCGGCGCCGCTGGCGGCGCTCGGCGCGAGCCTCGAGGTCCCGACACTCGGCGAGGCTGTCAAGGTGGACGTGGAGCCCGGAACCCAGCCGGGTGAGGTGATCACGCTTCGCGGCCACGGGATGCCGCGCCTGCAGCGCCACGGCCACGGCGACCTGCGCGTCGTCGTCAACGTGCAGATCCCGCGGCGCCTCAGCGACGAGCAGCGCGCGCTGCTCGAGCAGCTGAGCGCGACGATCACCGAGGAGAACCTGCGGGCCGATGAGTCGGTGTTCTCCCGGCTGCGCCGGACGCTGCACCTCCACGGCCATCAATGATCCGGCTTGCCGTGCGGGTCGCCCGTGCGGACGCGGCCGGGGCCCTCGCCGAGCTGCTCGCCTTCTCGCCGGCCGGCGTCGAGGAGGTCGACGTCGACGAGCGCACGGTCGAGTACGTGCTCTATGGCGCGCCCGGCGAACTGCCGAGCGTTCACACGCTGACCGCCACGGTTGGCGACGCGCTCGTCGAGGTAGCGACCAGCGAGATAGCCGACGACTGGGCGTCGCGCTGGCGCTCCTTCCATGTGCCGATCGAAATCGCCGGCACGCTTTACGTCCGCCCGCCGTGGCGCGAGCCCTCCGCCGAGCCGGGCCTGATCGACGTCGTGATCGACCCGGGGCAGGCCTTCGGTACCGGCTCGCACGCTACCACCCGGCTGTGCCTCGAGCTCCTCGTGTCGCTGGCCCGCAGCGGCGAGGCCGGCGGCCCGCTGGCGGACCTCGGGACGGGCTCCGGCGTTCTCGCGATCGCTGCCGCCAAGCTCGGGTTCTCTCCGGTCATCGGCGTCGACCACGACCCCGAGTCGGTTGCCGCAGCGCGCGAGAACGCGGCCGCGAACGGCGTGTCGATCGAATGCTCGCAGCTCGACCTGCGCGTCGATGAGCTGCCTGGCGCGCCGACGGTGACAGCCAACCTGCTGCGCCCGCTGCTGCTCGATCTGGCGCGGCGCCTGCAGCGCCCGCCCGCGCTGCTGATCGCCTCCGGACTGCTCAGCGATCAGCTCGCCGAGGTGTCGCGGGCCTTCGCCGAGCGCCACGGCATGCGCGAGCGGGCGCGCCGCCGCGACGGGGAGTGGTCCGCACTCCTGCTGGAGGCGCCTGGACGCGGGCGTATCCTTAGCTCGAGATGAGCATCATCGACACCGTCAAGAGCGACCTCGTGGTCGCAATGAAGTCCGGCGAGCGCGAGCGGGTCGGCGCGCTGCGTCTCCTCTTGTCGGAGCTGCAGAAGTCCGCGAAGGAGGGCTCCGACGACGAGCTTGCGGTGCTGCGCCGCGAGCGCAAGCGGCGGATCGAGGCCGAGCGCGCGTTTCGCGAAGGCGGGCGCGACGATCTCGCCGACGGCGAGGCCGCCGAGGCGCTGATCATCGGCTCCTATCTCCCGGCCGAGCTCGACGACTCCCAGCTTGCCGAGATCGTCACACGCGCCGTCGAGCGCTCCGGGGCAACATCGCTCAAGGATCTCGGCTCGGTGATGGGGCTCGCGATGGCGGAGGTGGGCGGTCGCGCCGACGGGAAACGCGTCTCCGAGCAGGTGCGAGCGGCGCTCGCGATCGCGTGAGACGGCAGTTCGAGCTTTCGAACGACCTCGCGGCTGGACTTGCGGGCGAACACGACGCGATGCTGCGAGCGCTCGAGGAGCGCCTGGCGGCGCGCGTGTTCCTGCGCGGCAACCTGCTGACGCTCGACGGCGAGGCCGACGCTCTGGAGTCCGGTGCCCGCGTGATCGCCGAGCTCGCGATGCTCGCCCCGTCGGGCCAGCCGCTCGATGAGGCGACCCTGTCGGCGGTGATCGGTGTGCTGAAGGCGGACCAGGCGCCCGCGGCGGTGCTCGACGACGTCGTCTGGCGACACCGCGCGATGCGCGTGGCGCCGCGAACCGTCGGGCAGAAGCGCTACGTCGACTCGATTCGCGAGCACACGATCACCTTCGGCATCGGCCCGGCAGGGACCGGCAAGACGTTCCTGGCGGTCGCGCTCGCGGCGGCCGCGCTGAGCCGCAAGGAGGTCAACCGGATCATTCTCACGCGCCCGGCCGTCGAGGCCGGCGAGCGGCTCGGCTTCCTGCCCGGCGACCTGATGGCGAAGATCGACCCGTACCTGCGGCCGCTGTTTGATGCGCTGCACGACATGATCGACCCGGAGAAGGTCTCCCAGCACCTCGAACGAGGCGTGATCGAAGTCGCCCCGCTGGCCTTCATGCGCGGGCGCACGCTGAACGACTCGTTCGTGATCCTCGACGAGGCGCAGAACACGACGCCCGAGCAGATGAAGATGTTTCTCACGCGGCTCGGGTTCGGCTCGAAGATGGTCGTCACCGGCGACGTGACGCAGGTCGATTTGCCGCGCGAGCAGCAGTCCGGCCTGGTCGTCGTGGCGGACATCATCGGCGACGTCGACGGCGTCGAGTTCGTCCGGCTCGGCGGTGAGGACGTCGTGCGCCACCGGCTCGTGCAGCGAATCGTCGAGGCCTACGAGGACCACGCGCAGCGCGCCGCGCCCGAGCTCGCGTCCGCCAAGCAGGCGCGCCAGGCCTGATGCTCGAGTGCGACATCGTCGGGCTCGCACCGCTCGCGCCGGCCGAGATCCAGCGACTCGCGGCGCTCGCGGCCGCCAGCGCCGGCGTGTCGGAGGGGCATCTGGCGATCGAGTTCGTCGACCCGGCCCGGATTCGCGAGCTCAATCGCCGCCACCGTGCGCGCGATGCGCCGACCGACGTGCTCTCGTTCCCGATCGACGGCGCCGATCCCGAGCCGGCCGGCCCGCGGGAACTCGGGGATGTCGTGATCTGCCCGCAGCACGCGGTGGAGCTTCGCGAGGCCGTCGTGCATGGCGTGCTGCACCTGGTCGGCATGGATCACGAGTGCGACGAGGGTGAGATGCTCGCGCTCCAGCGCGAGCTTCTGAGCTGGTGACGCGCGCCGGCTTCGTGGCCCTCGCCGGCCGGCCGAACGTGGGCAAGTCGACGCTGACGAACGCGATCGTCGGCGTCAAAGTGGCGATCGTCTCCGATCGCCCGCAGACGACGCGCCGAGCCGTCCGCGGCGTCGCTACGGGACCGGACTGGCAGCTCGTGCTGGTTGACCTGCCCGGCGTACAGCGCCCGCGCGACGCGCTGACGGCACGAATGGCGCGCCGCGTCAACCTCGAACTGGCCGACGCGGACGCGGCGCTGATGCTGCTGAACGGGGAGGAGAGCGTGGGGCCGGGCGACCGCTACATCGCGGCCGCGTTGGCGCAGGCTCCGGGGCCCGTGACGGTCGCCGTCAACAAGGTTGACCGGCTCAGCAAGGAGCGCCAGGCGCAGGCGCTGCTGGACGCTGCCGAGATCGCGCCGCCATCGGCCGAGGTCTTCCCGATCTCGGCCCGCAGCGGGCAGGGCGTCGGCGCGCTCGTGGCGCATCTGGTTGCGCAGCTGCCGCCGAGCCCATTTCTATACGCGGCCGAGCAGCGCTCGGACATGGCGCGCGAAGACCTGCTCGCCGAGCTGATCCGCGAGCAGGTCCTGCGGCGCACCTTCCAGGAGCTGCCGCACGCGATCGGCGTCGTGATCGAAGAGCTGGAGGCCGATGCGCAGGACCACCCATCACGGGGGGCAGGCGGCGCGCTGACGCGGATCGACGCGCTGATCTGGGTAGAGACGGAGTCCCAGAAGGCGATCGTCGTGGGTCACGCGGGGCGGATGATCAAGGCGATCGGCACCGCTGCGCGCCGGGAGCTCGAAAGCGAGCTCGGCGGCCGCGTGCACCTCTCGCTGATCGTGCGCGTGCGCCGACACTGGCGCGCCGACGACGGCCTGCTCGATCGGCTCGGGATCGAGTAGCAGCCGCCGCGCGCCCGCGCCTGCGCCTACCATCTGCGCCATGGACCCGTTCGCGGCCGCGATCTCGAGCGAGGCGGAGCTGCGCGCCCTCTACGAGGAGCCGACGCCGACCTCGTTGCGCAAGGACATCGGCCGCCTGGATGAGATGTGCCGGGCGCTGATCGCGGCCTCGCCAATGGTGGCGGTCGGGAGTGTCGACGCGCACGGACGCGCCGATGTGTCGCCGCGGGGAGGGCCGCCGGGCTTCGTCGCGGTGCTCGATGACCACCACCTCGCGATCCCTGACGCCACCGGCAACAGGCGTCTGGACACCCTTGCCAACGTCGTCGCCAGCGGCCGCGCCGGGCTGCTGTTTCTGATCCCCGGGCGCGACACGACCCTGAGGGTCAGCGGGCGGGCCTGCGTCAGCTGCGACGCCGATCTGCTCGCTGCGCTCGAAGCGGTCGGCAAGCCGCCCCGCAGTGCGCTCGTCGTCGCCGCCGAGGAGGTCTTCGCGCACTGCCCGAAGGCGTTCATTCGCTCGCGCCTGTGGGACCCCGCGAGCTGGGGCGCGCCGGAGGCGCTGCCGAGTTCCGCCGCGGTCTCCCATGCGCATCTTCGCGATCCCGGCCTCAGCGTCGCCGACGTGGAGGCGCAGCAGCGCGAGAGCGTCCTGCACCGCCTGGCCTGAGACAATCATCTGAGATGGACTCCGAGATCGTCTTCGACGAGCGCGGCCTGGTGGCGTGCGTGGTACAGGACTGGAGCACCGGCGAGGTGCTCACGCTCGCCTACATGAACGCGGCGGCGCTCGAGCGCACGCGTGCGACCGGTGAGCTGCACCTGTGGAGCCGCTCGCGTGGCGAGCTTTGGCACAAGGGGGCGACCTCGGGCAACACGCAGGCGCTGCGAGCGCTGCGGCTCGACTGCGACGGCGACGCGGTGCTGGCGTTGGTCGAGCCGGCGGGGCCGGCGTGCCACACGGGCGAGCGCAGTTGCTTTCACCGCGGGGAGCTCGAGCCGGCTGCGCCGCATGAGTCGCTACCTTCGCTGGAGCGCACGCTCGCGGCGCGGGCGATGGCGCGGCCGCCCGGCTCATACACCGTCGAGTTGCTCGACGACCAGGCGCGGATCGGCGAGAAGGTGATGGAGGAGGCCGAGGAGGTCGCCCGCGCGGCGCGTGAGGAAAGTGACGAGCGCGTCGAGGAGGAGGCAGCCGACCTGCTCTACCACCTGCTCGTGCTGCTGCACAGCCGCGGCCGGCGCCTCGCCGACGCGGAGCGGGTGCTCGATGAACGTCGAGGTTAGCCCGACGCTCGAGGAGGTGGTCGCGCTCGCAGCCGAGCACAACCTGATCCCGCTGCGCCACGAGTTCGTCGCGGACTGCGAGACGCCCGTGTCGGCGTTCCTCAAGCTGCGCGGCGACGGGCCGGCGTTCCTGCTCGAGTCGGCTGAGCAGGGCAAGCGGTTCGGCCGCTATTCGTTCATTGGCTTTCATCCGCGCGAGGTGATCCGCTGGTCGCTCGCCGACGGTGGCGATCCCTACGCGATCGCGGCGGCTGCGGTCGGGCGCTACTCGCAGGCGCCGGTGGAGGGCATGCCACCGTTTTCGGGCGGGGCGGTCGGCTTCTTCGGCTACGACCTCGTCCGTACCGTCGAACCGCTCGGGGAGCCCGGCCCCGACGAGCTCGGCCTGCCGGACATGGCGCTGATGCTGAGCGACCTGCTCGTCGTGTTCGACAACCTAAAGCACACCGTCACGATCCTTGCGAACGTCTATGCCGACAAGGATCCGCGGAGCGCCTATGCGCAGGCGCACATGGCGATCGAGCAGGTGCGCACGCGCCTCGCCGGCCCGCTGCCGGCGGTGAAGGCACGAGCGCCGCGCGCCAGCGCCGACTTCCGCTCGAACATGACGCGTGAGCGGTTCGAGTCGATGGTCGCGCGGATCGTCGAGTACATCCACGCCGGCGACGCCTTCCAGGTCGTGCCGTCGCAGCGCTGGTCGGCGCCCGTGGAGGTCGACGCGTTCTCGATTTACCGCGGCCTTCGCGCGGTCAACCCGAGCCCGTACATGTACTACCTGGACTTCGGCGACTTCCAGGTCGCGGGCGCCAGCCCGGAGCCGCTGATCACGGTCTCGGGCGGCGAGGTGACGACCCGCCCGATCGCGGGCACCCGGCCGCGCGGATCAAACGCTGTCGAGGATGCGCTCCTGGAGGCGGAGCTGCTCGCCGACGAGAAGGAGCGGGCCGAGCACATGATGCTCGTCGATCTTGGCCGCAACGACCTCGGCCGGGTCTGCGAGTACGGCAGCGTGACGGTGCAGACACTGATGGCCGTCGAGCAGTACTCGCATGTGATGCACCTCGTCAGCGCCGTGTCGGGCCGGCTGCGCGAAGGGGTCGGCGCTATGGATGCGCTTCGTGCAACGCTCCCCGCGGGGACGTTGTCGGGTGCGCCGAAGGTGCGCGCGATGCAGATCATCGACGAGCTCGAGCCGGTCAAGCGCGGCGGCTACGGCGGCGCGATCGGCTATCTCAGCTACACCGGTGAGCTCGATACGGCGATCCATATCCGCACCGTCGTCGTCAAGGACGGCGTGGCGTACCTGCAGGCCGGTGGCGGCACGGTCGCCGACGCGCTGCCGGAACGCGAGTTTCTCGAGTCCGAATCGAAGGCCAAGGCGGTGTTGCGGGCGATCGAGCTCGCCGGGCAGCAGAGCGACTGGGAGTAGCCGGCGGCGAGCGGCCGCGGCGAAGCGACGTGCGGGCGCGTTGAATGGCTAGGCTCGGTTCGTGCGCGTGCTCGTGATCGACAACTACGACTCATTCACCTACAACCTCGTCCAGTACCTCGGTGAGCTGGGCGCCGAGCTGGAGGTCGTGCGCAACGACCAGGCGAGCGTCGATGAGCTGCTGAGCAGCGCGCCGGACCGCGTCGTCGTCTCGCCCGGCCCTTGTACGCCCGACCTGGCGGGTATCACGCTTGAGGTGGTGAGGCGGTTTCCGCTGGAGGGGATCCCGACGCTCGGCGTCTGCCTCGGCCACCAGGCCCTTGCTCAGGCCTTCGGTGGCGAGGTGATCCGCCACGTGCCGGTGCACGGCAAGACCGGGGTGATCGAGCACGACGGGCGAACCGTCTACCGCGGGCTGGCGAGCCCGCTGACGGTCGGGCGCTACCACTCGCTGATCGTGTCCGAGCAGGACCTGCCGGCGTGCCTCGAGGTGAGCGCACGCGGGGAGGGTGTGGTGATGGGGATCCGTCATCGCGAACTGCCCGCCGAGGGCGTCCAGTTTCACCCCGAGTCGGTGCTGACCGAGCAGGGCATGGCGCTGCTGGCCAACTTCTTGGACGGCGGGCGCGCGTGAGCGAGCAGCCAAACGTCGTGGTGACCGCGGCGCTGGAGGCTGTCTCCAGCGGCCAGGACCTGAGCGCGGAGCAGACGGCGGAGGTGCTGCGCGAGATCATGGCCGGCGAAGTGGCGCAAACGCAGATCGCGGGATTCCTGATGGCTCTGCGGACCAAGGGTGAGACCGTCGATGAGTTGACCGGGCTGGCCAGCGCGATGCGCGCCTTGGCGCTTCGCGTGCACGCGCGCGCCGACAATCTGCTCGACACCGCCGGCACCGGCGGCGGCCGGCGCAGCTTCAACGTCTCGACCACCGCGGCGCTGATCGCCGCCGGCGCCGGCTGCTTCGTCGCCAAGCACGGCAACCGCTCGGCGACCAGCCTGTCGGGGTCGGCCGATCTGCTCGAGGCGCTCGGCGCCCGGATCGACCTCGAGCCCGACGATGTCGCCCGCTGCATCGACGAGGCCGGCTTCGGGTTCATGTTCGCCCCCGCCCACCACCGCGCGACGCGCACCGTGGTTGGTGTCCGCCGGGAGCTGGCGGTGCGGACGATCTTCAACTTCCTCGGTCCGCTCACGAATCCCGCTGGTGCCAGCCGCCAGCTGATCGGCGTCTCGGACGCCCGTTATCTCGAGCGGATGGCCGGCGCCCTCGCGCAGCTCGGCGTGGACCGCGCCCTGGTCGCCGCGGCGGAGGACGGCCTCGACGAGATCTCGGCCGCCGCCCCGACGCGGATCGTCGAGGTCAACGGCACAGAGATCGTCACCTACATCGTCTCGCCAGAGGAGCTGGGTGTTCGCGGCGGCCACGGCGTCCTGCCCCCGGGCGGCACGCCCCAGGAGAACGCCCTGCTCGCCCGTGCGGTGCTCGACGGCGAACCCGGCGGCGCCCGGGAGCTCGCGCTTGTCAACGCCGGCGCCGCGATCTATGCGGCCGGTGCCGCCCAGTCGATCGCCGACGGCGTCGAGATTGCGCGCGTGGCGGTGGATGACGGGCGCGCCAAGCTGGCACTCGAGCGCTTCATCGCGGCGACATTGCAGGCTTCTTGAGCGTCCTCGAAGAGATCCTCGAGAGCACCCGCGCCGACGTGCGCCGCCGGCGGCGAGCGGTTCCGCGCGCCAGCCTTCAGCCGGCCGGCGCCTTGGCGGCGCACGCGTTCCGCGACGCGCTCGCCGCGCCCGGTGTCTCGATCATCGCCGAGCACAAGCGCCGCTCGCCCTCGGCGGGGGAGATTCGCCCCGGTTCCCAAGTCGCCGAGGTCGTGCGCGCATACGAGCTCGGCGGCGCGGCCGCGATCTCGGTGCTGACCGAGGAGCGCCATTTCGGCGGCTCGCTCGACGACCTTGCGCAGGCGCGTGCCGCGTGCCGGCTGCCGCTGCTGCGCAAGGACTTCATCGTCGATTCCTACCAGCTGGCCGAAGCGTGCAGCGCCGGTGCCTCGGCTGTGCTGCTGATCGTCGCCGCGCTCGAGCGCTCGGAGCTGCGCGCGTTGTACGACGAGGCCACCGAGCTTTCGCTCGATGTGCTCGTTGAGGTGCACGACGCGGCCGAGCTGGAGGTGGCGCTGGGACTGGGCGCTGAGATCATCGGCGTCAACAACCGCGACCTGCGCGATTTCAGCGTCGAGCTCGAACGCACGTTCGAGCTGCTCGACGCGATGGGCCCCGACACGATCGTCGTCGCGGAATCGGGCATCAACTCGGCGGCGCACCTCGCCCGCCTGGGTGAGCGTGGCGTCCACGCGGCACTGATCGGAGAGCGGCTGATGCGGGCGCAGGACCCGGCGGCGGCGCTTGCGGCACTGATCTCCGGCTCGCAGGGCTGAACGGCGGCTCGCAGGGCTGAACTGCGCCTCGCAGGCCTGAGCGACGCCTTTAGGCGCACTTGAGCGCCGGCGGTCACACTGGCGCCCGGCTGATGCGGAAGATCTTCACCTCACCCTTCTTCGCCGCACTGGTCGGCGGCGCGATCGTCGCCGCCGCGATGCTGATCGCCGGTGTCGGCAATACGACTGTGCGCACGATCGTCGAGCCGACCGCGATCGGCACCACCGCCGCGACCAGCGGTCAGCCCGCCTGGGGCCGGATCTACCAACGCGACGCCCCCGGCGTCGTGTACATCACGGCGACGGTCGTCGCGCAGAGCTACTCGCCCTTCGACCTGTTCCCGAGCACGACGCAGGGCACCGACACGGGATCGGGGTTCGTGATCAACCGCAGCGGCGTGATCCTGACCAACAACCACGTGATCGCCGGCGCCGTGAAGATCACGGTGGCGTTCGCCGACAACCAGACGGTCACCGCGAAGGTCGTGGGCAAGGATCCCGACGACGACCTTGCGCTGCTGAAGGTCAATCCCGACGGCCTGCATCTTGTGCCGCTGGCGCTGGGGAACTCCGACACGGTGGAGGTCGGCGATCCGACCGCGGCGATCGGCAATCCGTTCGGCCTGCCGCGCTCACTGACGACCGGCGTGGTGTCGGCGCTGCAGCGCGAGATCCAGGCGCCGAACAGTTTCGAGATCGACAACGTGATCCAGACCGACGCGCCGATCAACCCCGGCAACTCGGGTGGGCCGCTGCTGAACGCGCAGGGCCAGGTGATCGGGATCAACTCGCAGATCGAGACCGGCGGCGGATCGGGCAGCGGCAGCGTCGGCATCGGTTTCGCGATCCCGATCAACACAGCGCTGGCGGTGATCCCGCAGATCGAGCGGACCGGCAAGGTGATCCAGGGCTTCCTCGGCATCACCACGAGCACCGTCGACCCCGCGCTCGCGCCGCTGCATCTCGCCGTCAACTACGGCGCGCTGATCCAGACCGTGCAGAGCCCCTCGCCGGCCGCGCGCGCCGGCCTGAGGGCGGGCAGCCTGCTCGTGACACTCGCCGACGGGGTCACCCAGGTCTACAGCGGCGGCGACGTCATCGTCTCGCTCGACGGACACAGGATCGCGGGTGCCTCGGCGCTTGAGAACGCGATCGTCGCCGACCGTCCGGGCCAGGTCGTCGTGTTGGGCATCGTCCGCGGCAGCAAGCACCTCACGCTGCACGTCACGCTGGGGACGCGCCCGGACGCGCTGCCGTCCGCCGGTTGAACGGGGCTCGTGCCGGGGCCGGCGCGACGCCCGGGCCCGGTCCGGCGGCCGCTCGCCGCGCGACGGCTGGAGCGGGACGTTCGCGCGAGCACACGCTAGTTTGTGGGCATGAGCACCATACGCGTGAAGATCTGCGGCGTGACGCGTCTGGCCGACGCCGAGTTGGCGGCTGAGCTGGGCGCCTGGGCCGTGGGCATGGTCTTCTACCCAGGCTCGCGGCGCTGCTGCACGCTCGCCGAGGCGGAGACGATCGGCGCCGTACTGCGGCGCCGTGTCGAGCTTGCCGGCGTGTTCGTGAACGCGTCGCTCGATGAGATTGCCGCTGTCAGCGAGCGCGTCGGCCTGACGCTCGTGCAGCTGCACGGCGATGAGGGCCCGGCGTTCTGTGCCGAGGTTGCGCGGCGCACGGGCGCCCGGACGATCAAGGCGGCGTCGATCAGGGGCCTGTTCACCGTGCGCTCGCTCGCCCGCTTTCACACTGATTTCCATCTGGCCGACGGCTATGCGCCCGGGTTGGCGGGCGGGACCGGTGAGAGCTTCGACTGGGCCCTGCTGTCGAAGCGGCGCTCAAAGGTGCCGCTGATCGTCGGTGGCGGCCTCGACGAGCGTTGCGTGGCGGCGGCGATCGCGACGACGCATCCGTTCGCGGTCGATGTCGCAAGCGGCGTCGAGGCGGCCCCAGGGCTTAAGGATCCCGTTCGCATGCGCGCATTCTTCGACGCGGCTGCGGCCGCGGTGGTGGCGGCGTGAGCGGCGCCCTCGCTCACCGCTACGGCCCCTACGGCGGCCAGTACGTGCCCGAGACGCTGATGCCTGCGCTCGGCGAGCTTGAGGAGGCCTGGGTGGAGGCCTGGGCGGCGCCTGAGTTCCGGGCCCAGCTGGCGGTGCTGATGCGTGACTTCGCCGGCCGTCCAACGCCGCTGTATGAGGCGCGCCGCCTGAGCGAGCGTGCCGGGCGGCCGTTGTGGCTCAAGCGCGAGGACCTCAACCACACCGGCTCGCACAAGCTCAACAACGCGCTTGGGCAGGCGCTGCTCGCCAAGCGCATGGGCAAGCCGCGGATCATCGCCGAGACCGGGGCCGGCCAGCACGGCGTCGCTGCGGCGACCGCCTGTGCGCTGCTCGGCCTCGACTGCGTGGTCTACATGGGCGAGGAGGACATCCGCCGCCAGCAGCCCAACGTCCAGCGGATGGCGCTGCTCGGCGCTCGCGTCGCGGCCGTCGGCGCCGGCGCGCGCACGCTGAAGGAGGCCATTTCGGCCGCGATTCGCGACTGGGTCGAAAACGTGGCGACGACGCACTACATCATCGGCAGCGCCGTCGGGCCGGCGCCCTATCCCGCGATCGTTCGCGAACTGCAGCGCACGATCGGAGACGAAGCGCGCGCCCAGGTGCTCGAGCGCGCGGGCCGGCTGCCGTCGCGCGTGATCGCGTGCGTCGGCGGCGGCTCAAACTCGATTGGCATCTTCACGCCGTTCGTCGCCGACAGCGGTGTGGAGCTGATCGGCGTGGAGGCGGCGGGCGCCGGCATCGAGACCGGACGCCACGGCGCGCCGCTGAGCGCGGGCGGCCGCGCCGGCGTGCTGCACGGGTCGCTGTCGGCCGTGCTCGCCGACGCGGACGGCCAGATCCTCGAAGCGCACTCCGTCTCGGCCGGGCTCGACTACCCTGGGTCGGGGCCCGAGCACGCATTCCTGCGCGACAGCGGTCGTGCGCACTACGTCGCAATAACCGACGACGCCGCGCTCGACGCCTTCGTCGAGGTCGCGCGGCTGGAGGGGATCATCCCGGCGCTGGAGTCCTCTCACGCGCTTGCCTGGGCGCTCGCGAACCCGGGCGGCGACCTCGACCTGATCTGTCTCTCCGGTCGCGGCGACAAGGACCTCGCGGAGGTACTCGCGCTGCGTCCGCTCGGATGAGCGGCGCCGGCGAGCAGCGCATCGCCGCAGCGTTCGCGGCTTGCGAGCGGCGCGCGGCGCTGATGCCGTACCTGATGGGCGGCTTCCCCGACCTCGATGCCTCGCGGCGGATCGGCGAGGCCGCCGCTGCGGCTGGTGCCGACATGCTCGAGCTGGGGATCCCGTTCTCGGACCCGCTGGCCGACGGGCCCGTCATCCACGACGCGGCGACCCGGGCGCTCGCCGCCGGCGCCGGCGTCGAATCGGTGCTCGAGGTGGCGGCGGCACTGACGCCGCTGCTGCCGGTGATCGTCATGACCTACGTCAACATCCTGCTCGCGGCAGGCGTCGAGCGCTTCCTCGAGCGCCTCGCAACCAGCGGCGTCAGCGGCCTGATCGTCCCCGACCTGCCGTTCGAGGAGGCCGACGAGGTCGCGACTGCCGCAGCTGCCGCCGGGGTCGCGCTCGTGCCGCTGGTGGCGCCCACGACGCCCGATCAGCGCCTCGCGCAGATCGGTGCGCGCGCGCAGGGCTTCGTCTATGTCGTTTCAGTCACAGGCACGACCGGGGAGCGGACCGGCGAGGAGCAAACGCTAGCGCCCCTGCTTTCACGTGCGCGCGCACACAGCGCGGTGCCCGTGGCGCTTGGCTTCGGAATCTCGACTCCAGCTCAAGCCGCGGCAGCCGCCGACGCCGGGGCCGACGGCGTGATCGTCGGCTCGCGCCTGGTGCGAGCTGCCGGGGAGGAGAGCGACGGCGCCGCGGCCGTCGGCCGCCTGGTCGGCGAGTTTGCCGCCGCCCTCGCCTGAGCTGCTCGGCTCGCGCTGCGCGGGCTCGTCGTGGGCGTCGATGAGTGTCAGGGGCGCATTGGCATAGAATCGGCGCGCATGGGACTGGTTCTCGCCACAACCGCAGGTCTTGTGATCTGGATCGTGCTCTGGTCGCTCGGCTACAGCGGCCTTGACTCGGGGCTGCTCGCCCTCGTCGTGATCGTGCTCGGGGCCGCCGGGCGAATCGCGCTGCGCTACCTCCCCGGTGGCAGTGCGCGAGCATCGGGCCGGTAGAATCGCGTCGGCCCGGCGCGGTGGTCGGACGCCCGGGCCGTTGTAAAGACGACGTCTGGAACCTCGATTGCGCAACCACCGCCCGGCAGCCTGGTTCGTTTGCGTGCTCGCGCTCGTGCTCGGCGGCTGCGGTGGCGAGGCCGCAGTCTCGGTCCACAGCGACCCGGCCGCGTCGCGCACACCGAGGGTGCTGACCATCTACACCGACCTGGCGACCGAGGGCCCGTCCGCGTCGGTGGCGCGCAGCGCGCAGCAACTCAGCATCGAGCAGGGCGCGCGCCTCGCGCTCGAGCAGTGGCATCACCGCGTCGCCTACGGCCCGCGCGGGCGTGGTGGCAGCTACCACGTGGACCTGGCGCCGCTCAACGACGCCGACCCGGCGACCGGTGACTACAGCCCGAGTCTCACAGCGGCGAACGCCCAGACTGCCCTGTCGAACTCCACCGTGGTTGCCTACATCGGCGACTACGACTCAGCCGCGACGGCGCTGTCGCTGCAGGCGCTCAGCCAGAGCGGCATCCTCCAGGTCAGTCCGTGGAGTCCCTACATCGGCTTCACCGATGCGAACCCTGCCGACGGCACCGGCGACCCGGCCCGCTACTACCCGGCGAGCGGCGAGAAGAGCTTCGCCCGGCTCGTGCCGTCAGACCTCGTCGAGGCCGAGGCCACCGTGAGCTACATGCGCTCGCGTGGAGTGACGCGGCTTTATGTGCTCGGCGACGTGTCGGTGTTCGACGCCGCGATCGCGCAGCTGGTCGCAAACGACGCCCCGATGGCCGGGATCACGGTCGTCGGCTTGTTGCAGTCGGTCGATACCCAGACGAACACCGAGCCGCAGGGCTATCAGCAGATCGCGACGGGCGTCGCCGCGACGCGCCCGGACGCCGTGCTGCTCGGGGCCACCCCGGGCGTCGGCGCGATCGCGCTGTGGCGTGAGCTGCACACGATGCTGCCGCGGGCAAAGCTGTTTGCTCCGAGCACGCTGGCGACGCCGGCGTTCCTGGCTGCCGTCGCGAAGGCGGGCGGGATCTGCACAAACCCGCAGGGGCGGTCGCTCGGCTGCCGCTCCGCCGCGGCGGCGACGTATGTGACAAGCCCGATCCTCGAACCCGGGCAGTACCCGCCCGCGGCTGCGGCGGTGCTCCGCGCCTACCACCGGCGCTTCGGGACGACCGCGTCGGCGTACGCCCTCTACGGCTACTCCGCGATGGAGGACATACTGTCGGCGATCAGACTGGCGGGCCGCCGGGCCACCGATCGCACCGTGCTCCTTGACGTCTTCTTCCACCACCTGGGATTGATCCACGGCGTGATCGGCAACTACACGATCGACGGCCACGGAGACTCGTCGCTGCGGACCTTCGACGGCTACCGCGTCAGCGCCCAGGGGGGGCTCGTGCTGAAGCGCGAGATCAGGCTCCCATGAGCGCCACGGCCCGCGGCCGGCTTTGGCGCAGACCGCTTCTTTCGCTCGCGCTCGCCGCGGTGCTTGCCGGCTGCGGTTCGAGTGGGACCATCCTCGGCGGCAACGACACCTACTCGGCGACCACCCTGACGGTCTATTCGGATCTCCCGCTGCTCGGGCCGGACGGGGCGCAGATGACGGACATCGTCGACGGGGAGGAGCTCGCGCTCTACGATCACGGCGGCCACGTCGGTAAGCTGCACGTGAGCCTCGAATCGCTCAACTCCTACCCGGACCCCGGCGTGTCGGATCCGCTGCTCCCCGATCCGCTTCGCAACCTCGATGCGCGGATCGGGCAATCGGCGCACAGCGCCTCCTCCGACCTCAGCACCGTCGCCTACATCGGCGACTACGACTCGGCGGCGACGGGGATATCGCTGCCGCTCAACAACCAGAACGACATTCTGCAGGTCAGCCCGGGAAGCCCCTATGTCGGCTTCACGGACGCCAATCCGGCCGACCTGACCGGCGACCCGCGGGCCTTTGACGCCTACGGCACGCCGACGTTCGCGCGCCTGGTGCCGTCAGATCTGGTCGAGGCCGGGGCCATCGTCGGCTGGATGCGCTCGCTGGGCGTCACGCGACTCGCACTGCTCGCCGACAACTCGAATGCCCCCGAGGACTACGACGCCGTGATCGCGGCGGAGGTTGCCGCCGACGCGCCGGCGGCGGGCATCACGGTGGTCTCGAGGCGCTCCGGCATCGACACTGCGTCGCTCACGCGCCCCGCGGACTACGCGCGCCTCGTGGAGGCGCTGACGGGGGAGCACCCCGGCGCGATCCTGCTCGGCGGCGCACCCGACGGCGGCGCAGCGGCGCTGTGGCGCGAGCTGCACGCCGCGATGCCCGGAGCGTTGCTGTTCGCCCCGAGCACGCTCGCCACGCCCGCATTTCTGCGCGGCCTCGCAGGGGCGGCCGCCGCGACCTACGTGACCAGCCCGCTGCTACAGCCGAGCCAGTACCCGGCGTCCGCGCAGCAGGTGTTCGCGCAGTGCCGGCGCCTGTTCGGGCTGGCAGCGAGCGCCGAGGAGCTCTACGGCTACGACGCGATGAACGACGTGCTCGCCGCGATCGCGAAAGCCGGCCGACAGGCCGCCTACCGCCCGGCGCTTCTGAGCGCGTTCTTCGCGCTTGGGCGGGCCGGATTCAAGGGTACGCTCGGCGATTACACGATCAACGCCAACGGCGACACATCGCTGGCGAAGTTCGATGGCTACCGCGTGGACGCAGCGGGGCAGCTGGTGGCGGCGCGCCCGCTCAGCTGACGGCGGGGCGGCCGCGCGCAAGCGCAGCGGCGAGTGCCGCCGCCAGCTCCGGGTGCTCGAAGGCGTGCCCCAGCGCCCGCGCTCGCGCGGGCAGCGCGTTCTGGCTGTCGGTGACGATCTGCGCCATTTCGCCGTAGAGCAGCTTCAGCGCCGCGGCTGGAACCGGCAGCAGCGCGGGACGGTGCAACGCGCCCCCGAGTGCCTTTGAGAACTCCGCGTTGGTGACCGGCGTGGGCGCGGTGGCGTTGAACGGCCCGTCGTAGCGCGCGTCGTCGAGCGCCGCCAGATAGAGCGCGACGAGGTCGGCGATGGCGATCCACGACACATACTGGCGCCCACCAGCGACGGGCCCGCCGACGCCGAGCTGGAACGGCGGCAGCATCTTCGCCAGCGCGCCACCGTGGCGGTCGAGCACGACGCCGGTGCGCAGCACGCATACGCGCAGGGATAGCTCGCCCGCGGCGAGCGCGGCGCGCTCCCAGTCGACGCAGACATTGGCGAGCCAGCCCTCGCCGGGCGCCGACTCCTCGGTCAGGACCTCGCCGCCGCGGTCGCCGTAGTAGCCGACAGCGGAGGCGCTCAGGAGCACTCGCGGGCGCTCGCCGAGCGCCTCGATCGCGGCGACCAGGTTGGCGGTGCCGGTCGTGCGACTGGCACGGATCGCCTCGCGCACGGCGGGGGACCAGCGCTGCGCGATCGGCTCGCCCGCGAGGTGGATCACGCCGTCACGCCCTTCCAGCGCGCCGGCCGGGGCGGGCCCCGCGAGCGGATCCCAGGCAACCGAGCGGCCCGAGCCGGAGCGGCTGAGGATGGTCACCTCGTCGCCGCGCGCACGCAGGGCCGCGACGATTTGGCTGCCGATCAGCCCGCTGGCGCCGGTCACGGTAACTCGCATCCACGCTGATCGTAGCGTTGCCCGCCCCGCGCCAGCCGGTCGTCCAGGAGCGTTGGGCCCCAAACCCCGCGTGTGGCGAGGGCCCGGGGCCGGCTGCGACGCAGGCGCCGTCTGGGGCGCAGGGCAGGGAGCGAGCAAGGCTGGTCGGCTTGCAGTCACCGCCCGTCCCCGGTCATGGGGCGGGACACTGCCAGACGGCGTTCGCAAGCCGCCACTTCTGCTCGAACGTTTCTGGGCGACCCACTAGAGTCACGTCGCAGTGCCCGCGCCCGTCCCCGCGCTGTTCCTGATCGACGGCAACAGCCTCGTCTACCGCGCTTTCTTCGCGCTGCCGGAGTCGATCGCGACCTCGGCCGGCGAGCCCACGAACGCGATCTTCGGGTTCGCTTCGATGCTCGTGAAGCTGATCACCGAATACGGAGCGACGCCGACGATCGTGGCGTGGGACGCGGGCACCTCCGGCCGCACCGAGGCCTACCCGGAGTACAAGGCGCAGCGGCGCTCGCGTCCGGATCTGCTGCGCGAGCAGTGGCCGGCGTTCGAGCCGCTGGTCGAGGCGTTCGGATATCGCAACGCCCGCGTCGAGGGGTTCGAGGCTGACGACGTGCTGGCAACGCTCGCCCAACGGGCGATCGAGCAAGGGATCGCCGTCTCGATCGTGACCGGCGACCGCGACGCCTTCCAGCTGATCGACGAGCAGGGGCTGGTGAGCGTGATGGCCACGGCGCGCGGGATCACCGAGACCAAGCTCTACGATCGCGCCGCCGTGATCGAGCGCTACGGCATCGCGCCTGAGCAGATCCCCGACTTCTACGGCCTCAAGGGCGACACCTCCGACAACATCCCGGGCGTCCCGGGGATCGGCGAGAAGACCGCAGCCGAGTTGCTCGTGACGTTCGGGACGCTCGAGTCGCTGCTTGAGCGCACCGAGGAGGTGAGCGGCGCCAAGCGACGCGAGAACCTGGTCACCCACCGCGAGGACGCGATCATTTCCAAGCAGCTCGCGACGATGCAGCGCCATCTGCCGCTCGAGCTCTCGCTCACCGACGTGCTCGCAGCCGAGCCTGACCTGGGGGCGCTGCGCGAAACCTTCCGTCGCTACGAGCTGCGCGACCCCCTGCGGCGCCTGGAGGAGGCGCTCGGCGGTGTGCCGGCGGGGCCTAGGAGCACACCGGCAGCCGGCGCGGCGACGTTGAAGGTGGAGGAGGTTGGGCTTGGGCGCTTGGTGCTCGGCGACGTCGGGGAGGTCGCGATCGCCGTCTGCCCGCCGGAGATCCCCGAGGGTGCGCTGTTCGGCGACGGCGGCCCGTGGCGCTTCGGCCTGGCCACGGGCGCGGGGAAGGTCCTCGCCGGCGCCTGTTCCGGTCCGGCTGAGGTGGTGGAGGCACTCGGTGAGCGCGCGGTCGTCGCCCACGACGCCAAGTCGCTCGGCGCCGTTCCGGCGGTTCTGTCGTTCGACACGATGATCGCCGCCTATCTGCTTGACCCGGCGCGGCGGGGCTATCCGCTGCGCGAGCTTTGTGAGGACCGGGGAATCGACCCGGGTGAGGGCGAGCAGGCAGCGTGGGAGGCGGCGGCGACCTCGACGCTGGCGGCCGCCCAGCGCCCGGAGCTCGAGCAGCGTGAGCTGGCCGCGCTGTTTGACGACGTCGAGCTGCCGCTGGTCGCCGTTCTGCGCGCCATGGAGCAGGCCGGCATCGCGCTCGACCTCGACTGTCTCGCGGCGATCACGGCCCGCGTGCAGGCGGAGGTAGCCGCGCTCGAGCACTCGATTCACGAGGCCGCCGGCGAAGAGTTCCTGATCGGCTCGCCCCAGCAGCTCGGATCGATCCTGTTCGAGAAGTTGGAGCTCTCGCGCAAGCGCCGCGGGAAGACCGGTTACTCGACCGACGCCCGGGTGCTCGCCGCGATCCGCGACGAGCACGAGATCGTGCCGATGATCGAGCGCTGGCGCGAGCTGTCGACGCTCGTCAAGACCTATCTCGAGCCGCTGCCGGCGCTGGTCGATGAGAACTCGCGGCTGCACACGACGTTCGTGCAAACGGTCGCCGCGACCGGGCGGCTCTCGTCAGTCAACCCGAACCTGCAAAACGTCCCGATCCGCACGGCGCTCGGGCGCGAGATCCGCGGCTGCTTCGTCGCCGCTCCCGGCTGCGTGCTGCTCGCCGCCGACTATTCCCAGGTCGAATTGCGCATCCTCGCACAGCTCGCGCAGGAGCCGGTGCTGAAGGAGATCTTCCGTCGCGGCGAGGACGTCCATACCGCGACGGCCTGCCAGGTTTTCGGCGTCGACGCCGAGCAGCTCGATGCCGGTATGCGCTCCAAGGCGAAGATGGTGAACTACGGGATCGTCTACGGGCTGACCGATTTTGGACTGGCCGATCGCCTGCAGATCCCCCGCGAGGAGGCGGCCGTGTTCATCGCGACCTACTTCGAGCGCTTCCCGGCCGTGCGCGAGTTCATCGACAAGACGATCGCGCAGGCGATCGAGGAGGGCTACGTGACGACGCTGCTCGGGCGCCGGCGCCAGATCCCCGAGCTGCGTGCGCGCAACCGCCAGCAGCACGCGCTCGGCGAGCGGCTCGCGGTCAACACCGTGATCCAGGGCACCGCGGCCGACATCATCAAGGTCGCGATGGTCCGCTGCCACCACGCCGTCGCCGCGCGGCGCTCACGACTGATCCTGCAGATCCACGACGAGCTGCTGTTCGAAGGCCCGCCGGAGGAGATGGAGGACCTGCGCGAACTGGTCGAGAGCGAGATGGTCGGCGCCTGGGCGCTCGACCCGCCGCTGGCCGTCGATCTCGGCGTCGGGCGCAACTGGCTCGAGGCGAAATGACGATCGGGCCCCGGCTATGCCTGCGCTGCAGCGGCCGTCGTGACGGTCGCCTCAGCCTCCCCGCTGCGGCTAGAAGGCACTCGATGCGACGCGCATCGCTGAGGCAGCGGCGCTGGTCGCCGGCAGCGGGCTGATCCGCCGGCTCTGGGCGAACGCCGGCGGCGCGATCGCCAGATAGTGCTGGAACGCCCAGCGGCCGATCACGGGCAGTCCCACGACGCGTACGGCCGCGCGCAGCGCGACGCTCGATGTGGTGCGCCCGACGATGTGCTGGGCGGCGAGCAGGCAGGCGTAGATCCAGGCGTGCTGGGCGCTGAAGGCGCCGTAGCGTTCGAGTGCCTGCTCGCGGGTGCAGCGCCCGGCCAGTGTGTGGCGCAGCTCGCGCCCCAGCGCGAGCGCGAAGTACAGGGCGGGCCGAATGCCCTCCGCCGTCAGTGGCAGGCAGTGCCCGGCGGAGTCGCCGACGAAGAACACGCCGTCCTGCGTGCCGGCTCTGAGCTTGTGCGGGATCCAGTTGCCCTGGAAGCGCTCGGCGGGAGCATCCAGGGCCGCGGCCAGCTCGACCGTCGCGTCCTTGACGTGGTCGCGCGGTTCGAAGGACCCGCAGCCGATTCGCAGCTCGCCCGCAGCGGGGAAGCTCCAGCTGTATCCGGCGCGGACGTAGCGCCGGTCGATCCAGATCTCCAGCTGGTCCCCAGAGCCCGCGGGATGCACCTCGAGGCCTCGCGACAGGCGCGCGTGGGGCGGCTGGATCGCGGGCGCGTTGGAGAGCACCCGGCGCCAGCCGAGCGCGTCGACGACCAGCGGCGCGCGCAGCTCGCCGCGGTCGGTGTGGACGACGTGCATGGCCCCGGTCTCGATGCCCTCGACGGTCGCGGTCTCGAACTCGCTCGACGGCGCCCCCTCACGCAGCAAGGCACACAGGGTGCGGTAGTCGAAGGTGGAGAAGGTGAAAGGGAGCGCCCAGCGGACGGTGCTCGCCGCTGTGTGCATGACCAGCTCGCCGAACGTCTGACGTACCGACTGCCCGAGACCGAGGCCCACGAGCCAGTCGGTGGGCGCTGCGCAGGCAGACGTAGAGCGCTCGCCGATCTCGTAGCGATCGACCACCAGCACCCGCGCACCGGTGTCCTCGAGTTCTCGCGCGAGCGTCAGCCCGGCGAAGCTGGCGCCACAGATCAGCACGTCGCAATCGCGCGTGAGCGGCGTGCGTTGCGCGCCGCGCTTGGTGGCGCGGGTGGGCATCAGCGCCGATCATACGCGTGTGGAGGACGGTCTGACTGCGGTGCTGCGCTACGCTGTCGCGCGGTGAGCACGGTGATGGAGAACCCCACAGCCAAGATCGTCGAAGGCTCGGATGGGCTTCTGCTCGAGATCGATGGGCAGATAGTCCCGAACTACGACGCGACGATGCGCCCATTCGAAGAGGGCGAGGTCGTCACGGGCCACGTCGTGCGCATCGACCACGACGAGGTGCTCGTCGACATCGGCTACAAGTCCGAGGGCGTCATCCCGGCGAACGAGCTCTCGATCCGCAAGGCCGTCGATCCGCACGACGAGGTCACCCTTGGCGAGGAGGTCGACGCGCTGGTCCTGACCAAGGAGGATCAGGACGGCCGTTTGATCATGTCCAAGAAGCGCGCCCGCTTCGAGAAGGCGTGGCGGCGGATCGAGGCGGCCGCGGAGTCCGGCGAGCCGGTCGAGGGGACCGTGATCGAGGTCGTCAAGGGTGGGCTGATCATCGACCTCGGCGTGCGCGGCTTCCTGCCCGCATCGCTCGTCGATATCCGCCGCGTGCCCAATCTCGACGAGTACATGGGGACACAGATCGAGTGCAAGGTGATCGAGCTCAACCGCTCCCGCAACAACGTCGTGCTGTCGCGGCGCGCGGTGCTCGAGGAGGAGCGCAAGGAGGTCCGCCAGCAGATCCTCGATCGTCTCGCGCCGGGGCTCGTGGTCGAGGGCCAGATCTCGAACATCGTCGACTTCGGCGCGTTCGTGGACCTCGACGGGATCGACGGGCTGATCCACATTTCCGAGCTTTCGTGGTCGCATGTGAACCATCCGAGCGAGGTCCTCGAGATCGGCGACACGGTTCAGGTCAAGGTCCTCGACATCGACCGCGACCGCCAGCGCATCTCGCTTGGGCTGAAGCAGACCCAGGAAGATCCGTGGCAGCGAATCGTCAACACCTACAACATCGGCGACGAGTTGGCCGGCACGGTTACGAAGGTCGTCACGTTCGGGGCCTTCGTCGAGATCCTCGACGGCGTCGAGGGTCTCGTGCACATCTCCGAGCTTGCAGCCCACCACGTCGAGAACCCGCGTGAGATCGTCCAGCCGGGTGACGAACTGCGGGTGAAAATCCTCGAGATCGACTCCGAGCGCCGGCGCCTGTCGCTCTCGGCCAAGCGTGTCGAGGGCCAGGTGCTGCCGGTTCGCCGCATCGAGCCCGAAGGCGACGGTGAGGAGATCGGCGCGGCCGATGTTCAGCAGGATGCCGAGGCGGCCGCCGGCGGCGAGATCACAGCGGAACCGGCCGGTGGCGTCGAAGTTGCGCAGCCCGAGGCGGTCGCCGAGGTCGTCGATGCTCCCGCCGAGATCGCCGTAGAGGCTCCCGAGGCCGCTGTCGATGCTCCCGCCGAGGTCGCCGACGATGCTCCCGAGGCCGCTGTCGAAGCTCCCGCCGAGCCCGCTGTCGAAGCTCCCGCCGAGGCCGGGGTCGATGCTCCCGCCGAGGTCGCCGCGGAGGTCGAAGCGGAAGCCGAGCCCGCCGAGGCGGCGGCGCCGGGCGAGCCTCAGCTGGACGCCGTGCCCGACGCCGCCGAGTAGCGGAGCGCCCGGTTTCGGATGGGTGTGCCGTTCGTCGGACTGACCGGCGGTCTCGGCGCGGGGAAGTCGACCGCCCTCGCGCTGCTCGAGACGCTGGGCGCCGCGGTGCTCTCCGCTGACGCCGTGGTCCACGAGCTCTACCGCGAAGACACGGTGGCGGCGGCCGTCGCGGCCCGTTTCGGTGACGAGGTCTTTGCGGGCGAGGAGGTCGACCGCCGGGCACTTGCCGCGCGCGTGTTTGCGCACGACGATGACCGCCGCTGGCTCGAGCAGCTGCTGTGGCCGCTCGTTGCGCAGCGCGCGCAGGAGTTTCATGCCCGGGCGTCGACGCGGCTGCCGCCGCCGCGTGCCGTCGTGTTCGAAGCTCCGCTGCTCTTCGAGTCCGGCTCACCGGCGCGCTACACGGCGACGATCGCGCTCGTCGCGGCCGACGGGTTGCGCGCACAGCGCCTTGCCGGGCGCGACCAGGTCAGCCTAGGAGAGCGCGAGGCGCTCCAGCTGTCGCAGGCGGAGAAGGCACGCCGCGCCACATATGTCGTCGTCAACGACGGCAGCGTCGAGCAGTTGCGCGAGCGGCTCAGCGGCCTGCTCGAACAGCTGAACGGCTGATGCGTCGTCCGCGCACCCGAGCACTCGCACTGCTCGTTGTGGCGGTCACGGCCACGGTGCTCGCGCTGCCGGCGATCAAGCGGATCGTTCGCGACATCACGCTGCCGCTCGACTACACCTCGGTGATCCGTGAGCAGGCGCGCGAGAAGCACCTCGACCCGGCGCTGATCGCGGCGGTGATCTACGCGGAGACGAAGTTCGATGCCCGCACCTCGCCGACCGGGGCGCTGGGGCTGATGCAGATCGAGCCGGCGACGGCCGAGTTCCTGGCGCACCGCTCGGGCGGAACGGCCTTCCAGATCGCCGACCTCGCCGAGCCGCGAGTGAACATCAGCTACGGCGCCTACTACCTGCGCTACCTGCTCGATCAGTACAAAGGCGACGAGACGCTCGCGCTGGCCGCCTACAACGGCGGCCAGACGAACGTCGACGACTGGCTCGCCAGGGCGCATGATGCCGGCGTGAGCTTCACGCTCGCGTCGATCCCGTTTCCGCAGACCCGGGCCTACGTCCAGCGCGTGGAGAACGCACAGCGGTCATACGCCAAGCAGTACGGGCTCTAGCGCCGCGACGGCACGCCAGGGAACCCGCAGGACGGCAGCGACCCAATGGGTCGCCCATTCCAATCCCCCGCATGGGTGTAGTCCTCCGCGAGGCTGCGCCGGCGGATGCGTGCTTCGTCGCGAGCCGGCGGACCGAGCGCGGATATCGCGCTCCCGCGAGTGGATGGGCTTGCAGTCGCGCTCGCGCCGGCTACGTCAAGAGCCTGCAGCGCGGGACGCCCGGCAGCCTGGGAGCCAAGCGCTGCGATCGGCAATACTGGAATGGTGCCAGCGTTTCGCCTCGACTCAGCCTTCACGCCCGCCGCCGACCAGCCGCGTGCGATCGAGCAGATCGCCTCCTCGATCGAGGCCGGCGACCGCTTCACGACGCTGCTGGGTGCAACCGGCACCGGCAAGACGATGACGATGGCCGGCGCGATCGAGGCGGTCCAGCGCCCGGCGCTGGTGATCGCCCACAACAAGACGCTGGCGGCACAGCTGTGCAACGAGTTCCGCACCTACTTCCCCGAGAACTCGGTTGAGTACTTCGTCTCCTACTACGACTACTACCAGCCGGAGGCCTACGTCGCGAGCCGCGACCTCTACATCGAGAAGGACTCCTCGGTCAATGCCGAGATAGACCGGCTGCGCCACGCGGCGACCGCGGCGGTGTTCGCCCGCCGCGACGTGATCGTCGTGGCCTCGGTCTCGTGCATCTACGGCCTGGGATCGCCCGACGTCTACGAGCGCAACATGCAGCTGCTGCGTCGCGGCGAGAGTGTGGATCGAGACGGGCTGCTGCACAAGCTCGTCGCGATCCAGTACACGCGCAACGATGCCGTGCTCGCGCGCGGCAACTTCCGCGTGAAGGGCGAGACGCTCGAGGTCTTCCCGGCGTACGCCGAGACCGCTTACCGCGCGGTGCTGTTCGGCGATGAGGTCGAGGCGCTGTCGGAATTCGACCCGCTGACCGGTGAATTGATCGCCGACGATCTCGAGCACGTCGCGATCTGGCCGGCCACGCACTACAACGTGGCAGACGGCCAGATCGAGCGCGCGGTCGCCGCGATCGGCGCGGAGCTCGAAGCGCGCTGCGCCGAGCTCGAGGCGGAGGGCAAGCTGCTCGAGGCGCACCGCCTGCGCCAGCGGACGCAGTACGACATGGAGATGCTGCGCGAGGTCGGCTTCTGTTCGGGGATCGAGAACTACTCGCGGATCCTCGACGACCGCCAGCCGGGCGAGCGGCCGTACTGCCTGATCGACTACTTCCCGAAGGACTTCGTCTGCTTCATCGACGAGTCCCACCAGACGATCCCGCAGATCGGCGGCATGTTCGAGGGCGACCGCTCGCGCAAGCAGACCCTCGTCGACTACGGCTTCCGGCTGCCGAGCGCGCTGGACAACCGCCCGCAGACCTTCGAGGAGTTCCTGGCGGTGACGCCGCAGATCGTGCTCGTGTCGGCGACGCCCGGGGAGTTCGAGCGCACGCGCTCGGGCCGCGTCGTCGAGCAGATCGTGCGACCGACCGGGATCGTCGATCCCCAGGTCGAGGTCCGCGCGACGCTCAACCAAATCGACGACCTGATGCGCGAGGTCCGCGTGCGAGTCGAGCGTGACGAGCGGGTGCTCGTCACGACGCTGACGAAGAAGATGGCGGAGGACCTCTCGAGCTACCTGCTCGAGCTGGGCTTCCGCGCCCGCTACCTGCACTCCGAGATCGACACGCTGGAGCGGATCCAGATCATCCGGGCGTTGCGACTCGGGGAATACGACGTGCTGATCGGCGTCAACCTGCTGCGGGAGGGGCTCGACCTGCCGGAGGTCTCGCTGGTCGCGATCCTTGACGCCGACAAGGAGGGCTTCCTGCGCGGCTCGACCTCGCTGATCCAGACGATCGGGCGCGCGGCACGCAACATCGAGGGCACGGTGATCATGTACGCGGACCGTGTGACGGACTCGATGCGCTACGCCCTCGAGGAGACCGACCGCCGCCGCGCGATCCAGCTCGCCTACAACGAGGAGCACGGGATCACCGCGGCGACCATCGTCAAGGGCGTGAGCGACATCTCGGACTTCCTCACGGCCGAGTCAAAAACGCCGAAGCGCCGTCGCCGCGTCAGCCCGCGGACCGACGAGCTCGCTCCGCATGAGCTCGACAAGCTCGCGGTCGAGCTCGAGGAGGAGATGCTGCTCGCGGCGCAGGAGCTGCGCTTCGAGTACGCGGCTCGGCTGCGCGATGAGCTGCGCGAGTTGCGCCGCACGCTGGCCGAGGCGAAGGCGACGGCGTAGGGGCGGAGCACGCTACGCTGGCGCGCATGGGATCGCGGGGCTGGCGCAGGCTGGGGCTCGCGGCCGCCGGAGCCGTGGCGTTCGGCGTGGCGATGTCGGTGCTCAAAGGCAACGACGGCGGCGCTGTTCGAAACGCGATCGGCAACCTGAGCGCGCCGTGGCTGGTGCTGGCGTTCGCGGCCGGGGCGGCGGCTGGCGGCGGGCGGGTCGTTGGCGGGGCGCTAGTGGGTGCGCTGGCTACATTCCTCGCGCTCGGCGGGTTCTACGTCGCCAATTCGTTCGTGCTGCATCTCGGGCCGCACCCGTGGCTCACCGATCTGCGTCTGGCATTCGGAAACGGCTACTTCTTCAAGTTCGCGGCGCTAAGCGGACCGGTCTTCGGCGGGCTCGGCGCGCAGTGGGGGCGGACGCGCTCGCGGCCGCTCGCGATGCTCGTCGCGAGCTTGTTCGTCTTTGAACCACTCGCCTGGCTTGCCTACCGGGGCGCCGATTACACGAGCGACGCGGCCGTCTGGGTGGCCGAGGCGGCGGTCGGCGTCGCCGCCTTCGCGCTGTCCGCGAGACGCGCCGCACCGCGCCGGCCGCCGGCGTCGTGAAGCGCCGCGGCGGTCAGTCGCCCGAGAGCTCCAGGAAACGCTCGACCGAGGCCTCCTGGTGGGCGAGCTGGTCGGCCAGCTGGTGCGCGTGGTCGGCGGCTCGCTCGAGGAAGTCGGCCAGCGCGTGCTCGGGGTCGTCGGTCAGCGGGTAGACGTGGCTCAGCTCGTGCTGGATGCAGGCGATCCCGAGCGGGGGGCGCCCCTCGGCCAGCGTGCGCGCGTTGCAGACGGCGACGACGCTGAGCCGGCGCTCGGCGGCGCGCAGTGCGACAGGGATCAGGCGGGGCGCCGGCGAGTCAACCGGGCTCGCGATGCCGCGGTCGACCTGGATCCGCGATGCGGTTATCTCGGCCAGCGGCTCGCGCCAGACCGCAAGCACCGTGTCGGCGGCGACCAGCGCGTCGCGCAGCGAACTGGCCTGGTCGCGGTACAGCTGCTCGGCCTCGTCACGGTCGGCGGCCTGCGCGAGGTCGAGGTCGCACGGCACGCGCAACAGCGCGTCCCCGCTGACGGCGTCGCCGGTGCAGTGCGAGCCAAGCGCAATGTAGGTCTGGATCGTCGAGAGGTCGCGCCGGCCGTGGAAGATGATCGTCAGCTCGTCGCAGAGGGCGAGGCCGTCCACACGCATGGCCACGGCCGCCGAGCTGTCGCTGTCGAGCAGCGCGCGCCGCAGCAGCTCTTCGGAAGGCTCGTCGCCGGCACGGTGGGGCTCGCTCACGGTGATCACCTCGCTTGGTGGCCGATGTGGAGATCGTGAGTGTAGAGCCCAGCCTGGCGGAACGGTGCAGTTGCGAAGTGGATTCTCTGCCCGGTCCGGCGGTGCTTTGCTTCCCCTGCGTCACCGAACGTCTGTTCGCCTCGGTACAATAATTCCTGAGTTGCCATCTGCGAATGAGATCGTCGTCACAGGCGCCCGCGAGCACAATCTGAAGAACGTCTCGCTGAGCTTGCCTCGCGACGCCCTGGTGGTGCTGACGGGGCTGTCGGGGTCGGGGAAGTCCTCCCTCGCGTTCGACACGATCTACGCCGAGGGGCAGCGCCGCTACGTCGAGTCGCTGTCGGCGTATGCGCGCCAGTTCCTCGGTCAGATGGACAAACCGGACGTGGATTCGATCGAGGGACTGTCGCCGGCGATCTCGATCGACCAGAAGACGACCTCGCGCAACCCGCGCTCGACGGTCGGGACGGTCACCGAGATCTACGACTACCTGCGCCTGCTGTGGGCGCGGATCGGCGTGCCGCACTGCCACGTGTGTGGCGCGCGGATCGCCGGGCAGTCGATCGAGCAGATCACCGACCAGGTGCTCGAACTCCCCGACGGCACGCGCTTCATGGTGCTCGCACCGGTCGTGCGGGGCCGCAAGGGGGAGTACGGCAAACTGCTCGAGGAGCTGAGGGCCGAGGGCTTCGCGCGGGCGCTCGTGGACGGCGAGCTGCGCGGGCTCGAGGAGGAGATAGTGCTCGAGAAGCAGGTCAAGCACGAGATCGCGGTCGTTGTCGACCGGCTCGTGATGAGACCGGATCTCCGCAAACGGCTGGTCGACTCGATCGAGACGGCGTCGGCGCTCGCCGAGGGGATCGTCGCGGTGACGATCGTGGGGCGTGACCCCAAATCATCGGGGGCAGGCGGCGAGCTGGGCGAGACGCTGACCTTCTCGGAGAAGTTCGCCTGCCTGGAGTGCGGCACCTCGATGCCGGAGCTCGAGCCGCGGATCTTCTCCTTCAACGCGCCGCAGGGCGCCTGCCAGCGCTGCACCGGCCTGGGTTCGCAGCTCGAAATCGACCCGGAGCTCGTGGTGCCCGACCCGGAGCTCTCGATCGCCCAGGGAGCACTCGCGCCGTGGGCCACGAGCAGCTCGGGCTACTACGACCAGATGACGGCCGGCCTGGCGGAGCGCTACGGCGTCGACGTCGAGGCGCCGTGGAGCTCGCTCAGCGAAGCCCAGCGGCAGGTCTTCCTCTACGGCACCGACGGCGAGCGGATCGAGGTCCACTACCGCAACCGCTACGGGCGCGAGCGCGCCTACGCAGCTCGCTTCGAGGGCATCGTCAACAACCTCCAGCGACGCTACCGCGAGACCGACTCCGAGCTTGCGCGGGAGAAGATCGAGGAGTACATGAGCGTGCGGCCGTGCCCGGATTGCAATGGCGCCCGGCTGCGGCCGGAGTCGCTCTCGGTGCTCGTCGCGGGAACGCCGATCAACGAGTTCTGCGCGCTCTCCGCCCGCGCGGCGCTGGCCTGGCTGGAGGACGTCCAGCTAAGCGACACCGAGCGCCACATCGCGCGTTTGATCGTGCGCGAGATCGGCGAGCGCCTACGGTTCCTGGAGAACGTTGGCATCGGCTATCTCTCGATGGACCGCGCCGCTGCGACGCTGTCGGGCGGCGAGGCGCAACGGATCCGGCTCGCGACGCAGATCGGATCGGCGCTGGTCGGCGTGCTCTACGTGCTGGACGAGCCTTCGATCGGTCTCCACCAGCGCGACAACGCGAAGCTCGTCGCGACGCTCGAGCGGCTGCGCGACCTCGGCAACACGGTGCTCGTCGTCGAGCACGACGAGCAGACGATGCGCGCCGCCGACCACCTCGTCGATCTCGGTCCGGGCGCCGGCGAGCACGGCGGGAGGATCGTCGCGCAGGGCACCGCGAGCGAGGTCGAAGCGGTCGCCGAGTCGCTCACCGGGCAGTTCCTCTCGGGGGCGGCGCGGATCGAGGTGCCGGCGCGGCGGCGAACGCCGAGCGGGGCGCTGGAAATCCACGACGCGCGCCAGCACAACCTCCAGGGCATCGACGTGCAAATACCGTTGGGGACGCTCACCTGCGTCACCGGCGTGTCGGGTTCGGGCAAGTCGACCTTGGTCAATGACGTTCTCTACAAGGCCGTCGCCAACCGGTTGCACCGAGCCCGCCAGCGTCCGGGCGCGCACCGCGAGGTGTCGGGAATCGAAGCGCTCGACAAGATCATCGCCGTCGACCAGTCGCCGATCGGGCGCACGCCGCGCTCGAACCCGGCGACCTACACAGGCCTGTTCGACGTGATCCGCGACCTGTTCTCGAAGACCGCCGAGGCGCGGGCGCGGGGCTACAAGCCGGGCCGGTTCTCGTTCAACGTCAAGGGCGGGCGCTGCGAGGTCTGCCGCGGGGACGGCCAGATCAGGATCGAGATGCACTTCCTCCCCGACGTCTACGTGCCATGCGAACAGTGCCACGGCCGCCGCTACAACCGCGAGACGCTCGAGGTCCGCTTCAAGGGCAAGACGATCGCCGACGTGCTCGACATGCCGGTCGAGGAGGCGCTCGAGTTCTTCAAGCACATTCCGGCGATCCACCGGCGGCTTGCCACGCTGAGCGACGTGGGACTCGGCTACATCCGTCTTGGGCAGCCGGCGACGACGCTGTCGGGTGGCGAGGCGCAGCGCATCAAGCTGGCCACCGAGCTGTCGAAGATCGCGACCGGCCGTACGCTGTACATCCTCGACGAGCCGACCACAGGACTGCATTTCGCCGACGTTGCGCGGCTGCTCGAGGTGCTCCACCGGCTCGTCGACGCAGGCAACTCGGTCGTCGTGATCGAGCACAACCTCGATGTGATCAAGAGCGCCGACCGTCTGATCGACCTGGGTCCCGAGGGCGGAGACGAAGGCGGCCGGGTTGTCGCGACAGGCACGCCCGAGCAGGTCGCGGCGGTTGCCGAGTCGCACACGGGCCGATTCCTCGAGCCGCTGCTCGGGGCCGGCCCGACGGTGCGCCGTGCCGGCGCGCGCCGGCGCAAGGTGGCGGCAGCCGCCTGAGGGCAGGGGCGCGCTCGCACGCTCAGCGCGCGAGCGCTGCCAGCCCCTCGCGGAAGGCCGCGAGTTCCACGGGATCGATCGAGAAGGTGTGCTCGGCAGTTGGGAAGCGCCCGGTCCGGACCTCGTCGGCGTAGTCGCTCACGGCGGCGAGCATCGCCGAGCGCAACTCGGCGTATTGCTTGGCGAAGCGTGGTGCGCGGCCGGGATAGATGCCGAGCATGTCGTGGAGCACGAGCACCTGCCCGTCGGTTTCGGCGCCGGCGCCGATCCCGATCACCGGTATCTCCAGCAGCCGTGTGATCTCCGCGGCGATCGCGGCAGGGATCGCCTCGAACACGATCGCGAAGGCGCCGGCGTCCTGCACCGCGAGCGCTTCGCCGGCCAGTTCGAGCGCACGCTGCGCCGTACGGCCCTGCGCTCGGCGGCCGCCGAGCGCCGTGGAGGTCTGGGGCGTCAGGCCGACGTGACCCATCACCGGGATGCCGGCGGCGACGATCGCCCGGATGCGCGAGATCGAAGCAGGCCCACCGCCCTCGAGCTTGACCGCCTCGGCCCGTGCCTGCTTGATAAAGCGCTGGGCGGTGAGGATCGCCTGCTCGTCGGAGGCCTCGTATGAGCCGAACGGGAGATCGGCGACCAGCAAGGCACTGCGCACTCCGCGCCGCGTCGCCGCGGTCAGCATCAGCATCTCCTCGAGGCTGACCGCGACCGTCGAGTCATAGCCGAGCACGACCTCGGCGCCGGAGTCGCCGACCAGCACGATGTCGGCCCCGGCCGCATCGACGATCTGGCCGCTCGGGTAGTCGTACGCGGTGGCCATGACGATCGCTTCGCCACGCCGCTTGCACTCGGCAAGTTGCGGCAGTGTCACCGGCATGCGGCCGGCGATGCTTTCGGTGTCGATCTTTGGCGTGGTTGACATTCAGGCCCCCTTTTTAGGCGAGAAGTGTGTCGGCGCTCTCATCGACGGCGACAATCCGGTTGAACGCATCGACGTGGACGACGCGCGGAACATGCAGGTCGATCTCCTCGGGCGTGCATGCCGCATAGGAGATGACGATGATCGTGTCGCCGCGCGCCACGAGGCGCGCCGCGGCGCCGTTCAGCTTGATCTCGCCGCTCCCGCGCTCGCCCGGGATCGTGTAGGTCTCGAAGCGGGCGCCGTTGTTGATGTCGACCACCGCGACCTGTTCGTGCGCCAGGATGTCGGCCGCGTCGAGCAGCAGCCGGTCGATCGTGATCGAGCCGACGTAATGGAGGTCGCAGTCGGTCACCGTCGCGCGGTGGATCTTCGACTTGAGCATCGTGCGCAGCATCCTCATCTCCCTCCGGGGTTCGCGAGCAGGTTGTCGATCAGCCGCGCGCGCCCGACGCGCGCCGCGACCGCGATCAGCACGGGGGCGTCGAGGTGCTCGACCGGGGCCAGCGTCTCGGGATCGACGAGCGCGAGGTACTCGGGCTCGATCGCGTGGCGCTCAAGCTCTCTGCGGGCCGCCGCGGCCACGCTTGCGCTGTCGCGCTCACCGTCGGCGATCGCGCTCGCGGCGCTGCGCAGTGCGCGCGAGAGGCCCAGGGCGCGGCTGCGCTCAGCCTCGCTGAGGTAGACGTTGCGACTCGAGCGAGCCAGGCCGTCGCGCTCGCGGACGGTGGGGCACACCTCGACCGTCGTCGGGACGTTCAGGTCGCGCACGAGCCGTCTGATCACGAGCGCCTGCTGCGCGTCCTTCTGTCCGAAGTAGGCGATCTCTGGGGCGACGATGTTGAGGAGCTTGGCGACCACCGTGGCGACAGCCTGGAAGTGCTCGGGGCCGCGTGCGGCGCCCTCGAGGGGCTCGCTGACGCCGCCGACGACGACGGTCGTGGCGAAGCCGTCGGGGTACATCTCCGCGACGGTGGGGGCAAACAGGAGATCCACGCCGGCGCCCCGGGCGAGCTCCTCATCGCGCGCCTCGTCGCGCGGGTAGGCCGCGAGATCCTCATCGGCGCCGAACTGCGACGGATTCACGAACAGCGACATCACGACCGTCGCGCACTGCACGCGTGCACGCGCCAGCAACTCCATGTGGCCGTCGTGCAGGGCCCCCATCGTCGGCACGAGGCCGACCGGACGTGGCGCCTGCGCCAGCGCTTCGCGCGCCGCGGCGATCGTGCGAACCATCCTCATGGCTTGGTCAATACCTCGGTCCAGTTCCGTGCTGCGGATACCGGTCGCGACTTTGGGTGGGTGCTGCGCGACGACGGTCCGTCCCATTACGGTGACGGCCTGGCTATAGCGTAGCGGCTGGCTACGGGCACGGCGCGCCGGGCATTACATTTGACGTCATGCGCAGCGCCACCGACCGACGCGAGGCTCTGAAGGATCTGCTGATGAACGCGCGGGAGTGCACCCGCTGCGCGGAGTTGGCCGCGACGCGGACCTCGGTCGTCTTCGGGGCCGGCAGCGCCGACGCGGACCTGATGTTCGTCGGCGAGGCGCCGGGCGCCAACGAGGATCTGCAGGGGTTGCCGTTCGTCGGCGCCGCGGGCAAGCTGCTCGAGACGCTGCTCGGCGAGATCGGCATGAGCCGTGCCGACGTCTTCATCGCCAACGTGCTCAAGTGCCGCCCGCCGGGCAACCGCGACCCGCGGCCCGGCGAAATCGAGAACTGCACCCCGTACCTGATCAGCCAGATCGAGCTGGTCGCGCCGCGGGTGATCTGCACGCTCGGGAACTTTGCGACCAAGCTGCTGCGCGAGGACCCGGCCGGAATCACGCGCGTGCACGGGCAGGCGGAGGTCCGCACGATCGGCTCGCGAACGGTGCGGCTGTTCCCGGTCTACCACCCGGCGGCGGCCCTCTACACGCCCCGCACGATGGAGTCGCTGCGCGAGGACTTCCACGCCCTGCCGGCCGTGCTCGCGCTGCCGGTGCCCGGCGCGGCGCCGGTGCTCGGGCAGCCGCCGGCGGAGAGCGGTGAGCGAGTATCGCCGCCGTCGCTCGCGGCAGGCGTTGCGGCCGCCGAGCAGCTGGGACTGTTCTGAGCATCGTGGAGGTTTATGAGAGCGACGGCCCGCAGGCGACCGAGGCGCTCGGGGCCGAGCTTGCGGCGCGGCTGTCAGCGGGGGACGTCGTATACGTTCGCGGCGAGCTGGGGGCGGGCAAGACGACGCTGGTGCGCGGCGCCTGCCGTGCGCTCGGCGTGAGCGGCCCGGTGACGAGCCCGACCTTCGCGATCGCCCACCGCTACAACGCCGCCGGCGGTCTTGTCGTCGCCCACGTGGACCTCTACCGCCTCGGCGGCCTCGAAGGCGAGGATCCCGACCTGCTCGGTGACTACCTCGGCGAGGATCGCATCACCTTTGTCGAGTGGCCTCCCGAACGCCCAGCTGCGGTGGGGGCGCCGCCGCTGATCACCGTCGAGCTTTCGCATCTCGAGGGCGACCGCCGGCGAGTGGCGGTGCGCGCTTGAACACGCTCGGGCTGGATACCGCCACGCCATCGACCGCCGTGGCCCTGGCACGCGCCGACGGCTGGCTGCGTGAGGCCCGCGACGACGTGGCTGGGGGCCAACGCCCGGCCCACACGCAACGCCTGCTCGCGCTCGTGGCGCAGCTGCTCGAGGCGGCGCAGATCGGCTGGGCGCAGATCGGGCGGGTCGCCGTCGGCGTCGGGCCGGGGGGCTACACGGGGCTTCGCATCGGTTTGGCCAGCGCGCACGGGATCGCGCTCGCCCACGGAGCACAGCTGGTCGGCGTCGGCACGCTGCGTGCGCTCGCCGAGCCGGTGACGGGCCGCAGCGTCGCGGGCGTCCTTGACGCGCGCCGCGGAGAGGCGTTCATCGCCGTCTACCGCGACGGTGAGGAGATGCTCGCGCCGCGCGTGTGCCGCCCCGAGGAGCTCGCTGGGCTCGCCCGCGCCGGCGGCCCCGAGACGCTGGCGATCGGTGACGGGGCGCTACGCTTTCGGGACCTGATCGAGCGCGGCGGAGTCGCCGTCGCGCCCGCAGACAGTGGCCTGCACGCCGTCAGCGCGGGGGCGATCTGCCGGCTCGCCGCGGGCGGGCAGGCCGTCGCGGCCGCCCCTGATTACCAGCGGCTTGCCGACGCCGAGCTGGCGTTGAACGCCAGAGCACGATGACCGAGCAGCCCACACTCGAGATACGGCCACTCGCCTACAGCGACCTGCCGGCCGTCGCCGCGATCGAGCGCCGCGCCTTTCCCACGCCCTGGTCGATTGCGATGTTCGTGCTCGAGATGTCGAAGTCGACCGGGCTCTGCCTGGCGGCGATCCGCGGCTCCAAGCTGGTCGGATACACGGTGTGCTCGCGCTACGACAGCGTGTGGCACGTGATGAACATCGCCGTCGAGCCCGAACTGCGCCGGGAGGGCATCGCCTCGGCGCTGCTGGCGGAGCTGTACGCGCGAGCCGGTGACGACGGCGCGCAGTTCACGCTCGAGGTCCGCCGGTCGAATCAGGCCGCGATCGAGCTCTACCAGCGCGACGGTTTCCGGATCGCCGGGCTGCGGCGGCGCTACTACCAGGACAACGGCGAGGATGCACTGATCATGTGGCGCACGCCGGCGACGCTGCAGGGACGCCTCGACGACGTGCCCGCGGCGGACCCGGTCGCGCATCATCGCCCGTGATCCTCGCGCTCGAGACAAGCTGCGACGACACCTGTGCTGCGCTCGTGAGCGACGACGGCACGATCCTGGCCAACGTGATCTCCTCGCAGGAGATTCACGATCGCTTCGGCGGCGTCGTGCCCGAGATCGCGGCACGCCATCACCTCGAGCTGATCGACGCGGTTGTGGCGGAAGCCTTCGCCCGGGCGGGCGTCGCGATCGAGCAGGTAACGCTCGTCGCCGCGACGCGCGGACCAGGCCTGACCGGCGCGCTGCTGGTCGGCTTCTGCGCCGCGAAGAGCTTTGCCGCGGCGCGCCAGCTGCCGTTCGCGGCGATCGATCACCTGCATGGCCACATCGCCGCCGCCTATCTCGCGCCGGCGCGCTTTGAGCCGCCGTTTCTGGCGCTGATCGCCTCGGGCGGCCACACCCTGCTGCTCGACGTGAGCGCACGGGGCGCGCCCGTGGAGGTGCTCGCCCGCACGCTTGACGATGCCGCTGGGGAGGCTTTCGACAAGGGCGCGCGGATGCTCGGTCTGGGCTATCCGGGTGGAGCGGCGCTTTCGCGCCTGGCCGCCGACGGCGACCCGCGCAGCTATGACTTCCCGACCGGACGCAGCGAGGATTTCTCCTTCGCGGGCCTGAAGACGGCGTTGCTGTACAAAACGCGCGAGGTCGATGCGAGCGACCCGCGCGTGCGGGCGAATCTGGCCGCCGCCTACCAGCGGGCGATCGTCGAGGCGCTGCTGCGGCGTGTGCGGCGGGGATTGCAGCGCTCTGGACGCACCCGCCTCGCGCTCGGCGGCGGTGTCGCGGCGAACATGGCGCTGCGGGCCGCACTGGCGGAGCTCGGCGTCGAGCTGTTTCTGCCGCCGCCGGAGCTGTGCACCGACAACGCCGCGATGATCGCCGCCGCAGCAATCGATGCGGAGGCGCACAGCTATCCCGGCTACCTCGGCCTGGACGTCTACGCCACCGGCGAGGGGCCGCTGCGGTGAGCGTCGTCGTCCTCTACGGCCGGCCGGGCTGCTGCCTCTGCGACGAGGCGCGTGCGGTGCTGGAACGCGTGCGCGCGCAGCAGCCGTTCGAGCTGATCGAGCGCGACATCGAGCGCGACGACGGGCTGCTGCGCGCCTACCTGGAACGGATCCCGGTGGTCACGCTCGACGGCCAGGAGCTGTTCGACTTCGTCGTCGATGAGGCGTTATTGAGGGAATGGCTCAGTAAAGTCCCACGGATGACAGACGAACCTTCCGCGTCCGCCGACGAGGATCTCGCTGCGAGCTCCGAGCGCCTGTCGCTCGGCGTCGCAGCACGCCTGTCGCGCTACCTCCAGGTTCTGACGCAGGCCCGCAAGATGGGACGCGAGACGATCTCCTCGCATGAGCTCGCCGAGTACACGCATGTGAACTCGACGCAGATTCGCCGCGACCTCTCCGGGTTTGGCAAATTCGGCAAACGCGGCGTGGGCTACAACGTCGACTCGCTGCTGGCGCAGATTCGCAAGATTCTGCGCACCGCCGGCCAGCACAACATCGCGCTGTTCGGTGCCGGGCACCTCGGTACGGCGATCGCGTCGTCGGAGATCTTTGCCGATCACGGCTTTCGTGTCGTGGCGATCTTCGACTCGGACCCTGCGAAGGTGGGCAAGCGCGTCGGCCAGCACCTCGTCCGCCACAACAGCGACCTTCGGGCCGTGGTCGAGGAACAGGACATCGTCGTTGGCGTGCTGGCGGTTCCAACCGCCGCCGCACAGGGCCTCGCGGATGACCTTGTGGCGGCCAGCGTGAAGATCATCTTCAACTACTCCGACGCGCTGCTCGACGTGCCGCCCGAGACGACCGTCCACACCTCGAGCCCGGCCGTTGACCTGCTCTACGCGCTCTACTTCTATCTCGCCTGAGCCGTGTCGACGATCGACCTCGATCGCGCCGTCGAGACCTTCGCGGCGTCCACTGACCTGACCGTCGGGCTCGAAGAGGAATTCTCGATCCTCGATCCGCATACGCTCGACCTCGCCCCCCGTTTCGAGGAACTGCGCGACGCGGCGGCGCTCGTCGATCCGCTGCTGCACGAGCACATCACCGGCGAGCTGATCTCGTCGGAGATCGAGATCATCTCGGGAGCCGGCGACGATCTAGGCGACGCGCTGCGCCGCCAGCGCGAGCGCAGGCGGGCGCTGTTTGCGCTCGCCGGCTCGCGCGGCGCGGAGCTTGGGGCGACCGGTACCCACCCCTGGGCGGACTATCGCGAGCAGCCGGTTATCGACACCGAGCACTACCGCCGCGTCGAGGAGGGCTTGAAGTACGTCGCCTGGCGCAACAACACCTTCAGCCTGCACGTGCATGTGGGGGTCCGCGACATCGACCGTGCGGTGCGCGTATGCGACCGGCTGCGCCCGCTGCTGCCGCTGCTGCTCGCGGTTTCCGCCAACTCGCCGTTCCTGGACGGCCGCCTCGCCGGGCTGCACTCGGCGCGCACGCAGACCTTCACGCGCAGCTTTCCCCGCTGCGGCGTCCCGCACGCGTTCGGCGGTTGGCCGGCCTTCCGCCGTTACCTGGAGCTGCTGATCTCGACGAACTCGATCATCGAGTTCACGCAGGTCTGGTGGTCGGTGCGGCCACACCTTTCCTACGGCACGGTCGAGGTGCGCATCTGCGACGTACAGGCAAGCGCCACGGAGTCAGAGGCGCTGGCGGGGCTGATCGTCGCGTGCGTGGCACAGACGCTGCTCGAGCTCGACGGCGGCGATCTCAGTGAGCCCCTGCACGGGTACCTGATCGAGGAGAACATGTGGCGAGCGATCCGCCACGGGCTTGACGGGCGGATGATCGATTTCGCGACCGGCGAGGAGTATCCGTCCGCCGAGATCGTCGAGCGCCTGCTCGCCTGGAGCGCACCGGCACGGGCGGCCTACCGTCTCGACCTCGAGCCGGCGTGCGGTGAGCCCAACGGCGCGCAACGCCAGCGCGCGATGATCGATGCGGGCCTCTCGATGCGCGAAGCTTTCGAGAGCTGCGTGCGCGAGACGCGCGCGACCTATTCGGAGGAGGTTCGAGCATGAGCGGGGCAACCGGGGAGCCGGACATCACTGGCGGTGGCGAGCAGCCGAGCGAGGCTGAGCTGCGGGCGGCGTGGGAGGAGCAGCTGCGGGCGCTCACGCCGGCGGACGTGATCGTCCAGACCGCCGTGTCGCTGATCAGCCTGGCGGGCCGGCGGCTGGGAGTCGAGCCGGGAACCGAGGGCGAGCGCGATCTTGGCCAGGTGCGCGACGCGATCGACGCTGCGCGGGCGCTGATGCCGGTGCTTGAGCGCGGCGAGGCAGGACCGACCCTCGGGCCGCTGCGCGAGGCCATCTCGGCGCTCCAGTTCGAATACGCAAAGCTGGCGGGCGTGCCGGCCGGCGCCGGGGCCGCGCCGACCGCCACACGCGGCTCAGGCGCCGGCGGCGCGAGCGGCGAAGCGCCCCCCGGCCAGGGTCCGCCGCCGCCGCCGGAGGATGGCGGCAAGCCCGACGCCGGGCCGGCGCAGCGCAGCGGGCGTCTCTGGGTGCCCGGCTCGTGAGCCTGCCGCCCTCGCGCCGCTAGCTATAGACTGCGGCCGTTGTTACATGCCGGGCGGGCGTGTGAACCTGCCCGGCTTCCTGTTGTGTCTGGCGGTGCGAACGCTCGCGCAGACGTCATGCTGAGGAGCTGCCTTGAGTAATTTTCTGACCAACCACGGGGTCGTCGTCGCCCTCGTGTGTGCGGCCTGCGCCGTCCTTTACGGAGCGCTCACAGCGCGCTCGCTGCTGGCGCTCTCGCCCGGCAACGAGCGGATGCAGACCATCTCGGCCGCGATTCAGGCCGGCGCCCGTGCCTATCTGAACCGTCAGTACACGACGATCGCAGGTGTCGGCGTCGTTCTGTTCATCGCGCTGATCTTCGTGCAGAACATCGCCGTGGCGGCGGGCTTCGCGATCGGAGGAATCCTCTCGGGCTCGACCGGCTATATCGGCATGAACGTGTCGGTGCGGGCCAACGCACGCGTGGCCGAAGCGGCGCGTGGCGGGGTCCCGCCGGCCCTGACCGCCGCGTTCCGAGGCGGCGCCGTCACCGGACTGCTCGTGGTCGGCCTCGCACTGACCGGGGTGTCGGGCTATTACGGCGCGTTGACCGCGATCTTCCATGACAGCCCGAAGTCGTCGATCGACGCGCTGATCGGTCTCGGCTTCGGCGGCTCGCTGATCTCGGTCTTCGCCCGCCTGGGCGGCGGCATCTTCACCAAAGCGGCCGACGTCGGCGCCGATCTCGTCGGCAAGGTCGAGGCCGGTATCCCCGAGGATGATCCCCGCAACCCGGCTGTGATCGCCGACAACGTGGGCGACAACGTGGGCGACTGCGCCGGCATGGCGGCCGACCTCTTCGAGACCTACGCCGTGACGGCCGTGGCCGTGATGCTGCTCGGCGTGCTCACCTTCAGCCAGAGCACCCGGGTGGCCCTGTTCCCGCTGCTGCTCGGAGGCGTCGCGATCATCGCCTCGATCATCGGCACGTTCTTCGTGCGCTCCAGCACCGGCAACGTCGAGGGCGCTCTGTACAAGGGCCTGATCGGCTCGGGCGTGATCGCCGCGGCCGCGTTCGCGCCGATCACCTACTGGCTGATGCACGGCGTGGTGCTCAAGGGTGGGGCACCGGCGCCGGCGTGGGGCAAGCTCTACGTGTGCGCGCTGGTCGGCATCGCCGTCACGGCCTGCCTGTTCGTGATCACCGACTACTACACATCGACGCGCTTCTCGCCTGTCAAGAAGACCTCGAAAGCCTCGCTGACCGGTCACGCGACGAACATCATCCAGGGCTTCGCGTCCGGCCTGCAGGCGACCGCGCTGCCGGCGATCGTGCTGGTGCTCGGCATCCTCGCGTCCTGGAAGCTCGCCGGCGGCGGGACAATCGGGATCTACGGCATCGGCGTGGCCGTGATGGGTCAGCTGTCGCTGACCGGCCTGATCGTCGCACTCGACGCGTTCGGCCCGATCACCGACAACGCGGGCGGCATCGCAGAGATGGCGGACCTGCCCGAGGAAGTGCGCAACGTCACCGACCCGCTCGATGCGGTCGGCAACACCACCAAGGCCGTGACGAAGGGCTACGCGATCGGCTCGGCTGTGCTTGCAGCGGTCGTGCTGTTCGCCGGCTTCAAGGACGAGCTGGCATCGAAGGGCGACCACGTCACCTTCCTGATCTCCTCGCCGCCGGTGCTGATCGGCCTGCTGCTCGGCGGCATGATGGTCTGCCTGTTCGCGTCCCTGTCGATCGAAGCCGTCGGTGTCGCCGGCGGTGCGGTCGTCGAGGAGGTTCGCCGCCAGTTCCGGGAGAAGCCGGGAATCATGGACGGCACGGACGAGCCCGACTATGCGACCTGCGTGGACATCGTCACGCGCACCGCGCAGCGCGAGATGATCCTGCCGTCACTCTTGCCGATCGTACTGACGGTGATCGTGGGCCTGATCGACGTTCAGGCGCTCGGCGGCCTGCTGATCGGCGTCATCGTCGTCGGATTCTTCTTCGCTGTGCTGATGACTGCGGGCGGTGGTGCATGGGACAACGCGAAGAAGCTGATCGAGGACGGCGCCTACGGCGGCAAGGGCTCCGACGCCCACGCTGCGTCGGTTACCGGTGACACCGTGGGTGACCCGTTCAAGGACACCGCCGGGCCGGCGATCAACCCCATGATCAAGGTGGCAAACATCGTTGCGATCCTGATAATCCCGTTGATCAAGTAGCGTCGATGGCGCCTCGCCGATCGTCGCCGCAGGGACCAGGGCGCTCTCTGCACGACGCTGTGACGAGGGTCCTCTCGGCGGCGATGATCGTGCTCGGGGTGCTCCTGATCGCCCGCGGCGCCCTGCTGGCGGCGGGCGTCGGCGCCGGGATGATCGTCGCCGGGGCCGGCCGACTGTGGGTCGTCTCGCAGCAGCGTTCACGACGATGAGCGACGAGTGGACCCAGGGCACCGGCTCGATCGGCTGGCAGCGGCTCGGGGTGATTATCTGGACGTCGCTGGCGAGCTCGATCTACTTCTCGCTGGGCATCGTCTCAGGACACGCGCTCGGGCTGACGCCGCTCGTGTACCTCGCCGCCGGTTTGTTCTTCGCGATCACCGCGATGACCTACCTCGAGGGAGCGAAGATGCATCCGGACCGCGCCGGCTCGACGGTCTTCGCTCGCTACGCGTTCAACGAGCTGGTCAGCTTCGTCGCGGCGGCCGCGGTCCTGCTCGACTACGTGATCCTGATCGCTGTCTGCGCACTGACCGCGGCGGACTACCTGGCGACCTTCGTGCCTGCGTTCGGCCACGGCCCGCCGCGCGTCGCCCTGGCGTTGGCCGTCGTCGCGTATGTCGCGGTCGCCAATGTGCTCGGCTTCTCGTCGCTGCGCCATGCGCGGCGGCTGCTCGCCGTGGTGGCCCTCGATCTGGTCATCCAGCTCGTCGTGATCGTGATCGGGCTCGTTCTCTTCTTCAACGTGTCGACGATCACAGACCACGTGCACCTGGGAACCACGCCCACGTGGTCGGGCGTGATCTACGCGCTCGCGATCACGACGGTGGCGTTCATGAGTCTCGAGTCCGCCTCAGGGCTCTCCGGCGAGCTCTCGATCAGCCGGCGCGGCGTGCGGCGCATCACCTGGGGCGCCAACCTGACGATCCTCGTGGTCTATGTCGGCATGGCGCTCGTGGCGGTCACGGCGACGCCGGTGCTCGGTGGGCATTCAACGCTTGCGGCGAGCCATCTCGGCGCGCCGGTGATCGGCATCGTCGAGCGCTTCCACCCGCTCGCGCTGGCCGACTCGCTCAAGTACATCGTGGCCGCGGCCGCCGGGCTGACATTGATCGCCGCCGCGCGCTCGGCGATGCTCGGCCTCTCACGCCTGGCCTTCTCGCTCGCCACCAATCGCCAGATCCCCAGCGCGCTGGGACGTCTGCACCCCCAGCGCGCCACGCCGTTCGTGCTGATCAGCGTGGCAGCGGTCGTCGCCGGCGCGCTCGTGATCACCGACAACCTCGACTTCCTGTTCGGGATCTTCGCCTTCGGGGCCATGCTCGCGTTCACCATCGCGCACCTGTCGATTTGCGTGCTGCGCTACAGAGAGCCCGACCGGCCAAGGCCCTACAGGATGCCTGGGGGGGTCCGCTGGCGCGGCGGCGTGCTGCCACTGCCGGCTGCGTTCGGCGCTCTGGTGTCGGGCGCGGGCTGGATCACCGTGGTCGTGCTGCACGCCGGCGCGCGATACGTGGGGTTGGCGTGGGTGGCGGCCGGCATCGTCTTTTTCGTTTTCTACCGAAAACGCGAGGGCCGGTCCGTCGGCGCGCGCGTGACCGTGCCGGAGGCCGTGCTGCGCGGGCGGGCGGGCGAGCGTGACTTCGGCTCGATTCTCGTGCCGCTTTTGGGCGGCGCCCTGGACGACGACCTCGTGCAGACCGCCGCGCTGCTGGTCTCCTCGGAGAGCGCCGACGCGGCGGCGATCGATCGCGCGACGATCGAGGCGATCTGGATCTTCCGCGTGCCGATGTCCCTGCCGCTCGACGCGCCGCTGCCCGACCCACAGCTGAAGGCGGCGCGGGCGGGGCTGGCGCGGGCGAAACGCGTCGGTGAGGAGTACCGGGGCGTCGAGGTCGCGACCGCGACGGTTCGCGCGCGGCGTGTGGGGCAGGCGATCGTCGAGGAGTCGCGGCGGCGCGGCGTCGAGGCAATCGTGCTCGCCGCGGATGAGACCGCACGCGGCCGCGCGGGGTCGCTGCTCGGCGGCCGGACCCTTGTCGGCGAGAGCACCGTCTCGGAGACGATTCGCTACGTCGTCGACCGAGCCCGCTGCCGCGTGATCCTCACAGCGCCGGCGCGCGAGAACGCCCCGGCGCGCCTGGCTGCTCCCGATCAGTAGCATCCGCCGCGATGTTCGTGTTGATCGTCGGAGCGGGGCGCGTCGGGTCCGCTGTCGCCAAACGGGCCCTCGCGCAGGGCCACGAGGTGTCGGTACTCGACGAGGATCCTCTCTCCCACGAGCGCCTGGTCGAGATCGAGGGCCAGACCTGGGAGGACGCCGGCGGCATGTTCACGGTCGGCACGGCACTCGAGGTTGATGCGCTGATCGAGGCCGGCGTGCAGCGCGCGGACGTCTTCATCGCCTCCACCGACGGCGATAACACCAACCTGACGGTCGCCCAGATCGTCAAGCGGCGCTTTGGCATCGAAAAGGTTCTCTGCCGCGTCATGGACCCGGCGCGTGCCGCCTGGTACGCCGAGCAGGGGCTGCACACGATCTCGCCCACACAGCATGCGATCGAGATGTTCGAGCAGGCGCTGGGGACGGACCACTAGCCGTGTACGTCATCGTCGTGGGGTCGGGAAAGGTCGGCCTCAACCTCAGTCGCGAGCTGATCGCGAAGGGCCATGAGGTCACTCTGCTGGAGGCCGACCGGCGTCGCTACCTCGTGGTCGAGGAGGAGCTCGAGCATGCGGTCCAGTACGGCGACGCGACCGAGCTTTGGGTCCTTGAGCGTGCCGGCGTTCAGCGCGCCGACCTGGTGGTCGCGGTCACCGGTGACGACGAGGACAACATGCTCGTCTGCCAGGTGGCGAAGGAGAAGTACCTCTGCGAGCGTGTGATCGCCCGCGTCAACAACCCGCGCAACCTGCAGCACTTCAAGCTGCTCGGGATTCAGCCGGTGGTCTCGGCCACCGACCTGATCCTGCGCCTGATCGAGCACGAGGTGCCGCGCTACGGCCTCGTCCATCTGCTGGCGCTGGAGGAGGAGCGACTCGAGATCATCGAGCTCGAGGTTCAGGAGGCGGCACCGGCCGCTGCCAAGCGCGTCGCTGACGTGGCGCTGCCGCAGGGCAGCCTGATCATCTCCGTGCTGCGCAATGGCCGCGGTTTCGTCCCCACCGCCGACACCGTCGTTGAGGCCGGCGACCAGGTCCTGCTGGTGCTCGACTCGGGTCTTGAGGACCAGATCACGCCGGTGTTCGCGCCGGACTGATCGAACACACGTCGAAATCCCGCCTGCGCCGACCGCGATCGGGGTTATCGTTGCCCAGATGCGACGAAGCCTCAAGACGCTCCTCTGCGCCGGCGCGCTGGTCCTCGGTCTTTCGGTGAGCGCCTCGGCGGACAGTCTGGGCTCCACGGCGATGCTGCGTGCGGCCGCCTCGACGGTGATCACCGCCGAGCTGCACCACGACGGTGCGACCGCCTGCGGCAAGCTCTACGCGCCGCTCACGGCGACCGTTGCGGGCAGGACCTGCGCCGAGCGCTGGGATGCGCGCAGCACCCGCCTGCTCGCCAAGCCCGGCGGCGCCGCCCGACTGCGCGCCGACCTGCGGGCGCTCGCCACGGCGCGGGTGTCCTTCGTCGGACCGTACGCGACGATCGCGCTTCCAGATCCGCTGCTCGGCGGCAAGACTCGCTTCTACTGGACCGCCAACTGCTGGATGCTCATGAGCTGATCGCGGCACGCTCGTCGCCGCAGGTACGGTGTGGCGGCGCAGTCTTATGCCGCGAGGGCCGGACACAACCGCGGGCGCCGTGAGCGCTCCGCGTGGCCGTATCGCGGCCTTCTGAGCGATCCAGGGCGCGCTGCGGGGCCCGCCGGAGTCCTCTCAGCGCCACGGTCCGCGCCCACCACGGCCACGACCACCGCCGCGCGAGCGCATATAGATCCGCACCGCGATCAGGATGACGATGATGATTACGCCCGCGCTGCCGCCGCCGATTCCGTGTGCGAGTCCGCCGAAGCCAAGCAGAGGGGGCGGGCCGACCGCGTGATCGGCTGCGAGCGCCGCCACGAGGGAGATCACCAGCTGGTCACGCAGCGAGCCTAGCAGCGTGCTGGCGGCGCGTGCGAACATTGGCCGCGTGAGTGTCGCGGAACTATGGCGGCGCGGCCAGGCCGGGTGGCCGCCCAGCTTTCCCCTCGCGCAGGCGCCGAACCCGCCGCTACTTTTGGCGTTCGCCGGGCGGGGAGTCGCTGCGGCTGCCAGCCGCGACAGCCGTGCCCATCAGGTCGGTCGCTCGGTCTTCGCTCTCGGCTTCGGCGTGTGGGCCTGGCAGGAGACGACGAGCGGGGCCAATTGGTTCCGCAGGCTCCTCGGGCTGGCCGGCCTGCTCCGGGTCGTCGCCGATGCCACGAGCAGGCGGTAGCCGCCCAACGGCGTGATCGCCGGATTTCGCCGCCGGCGCGCTCCCGCGGAGCGAGCGGGGCGGGGAGAGAGCGGTTGGGCGGACGGGCGTGCGCCCCGCTTCGTCCCGCTCCGGGGAATCGAGCTGCCTGCGACGGACGCGCGCTTCGCTGATCGATGCCGGCGGGACGGCCAACTCCAAGGGCGTGGGCTCCGGCTCCCACCGCGGTCGCGGCCGCAACTCAGCAACTGCTCAGGAGCGCCACAGCAGGTCTTGACGTCGGCGCTCGATGCTCGTCCTGGGAGCAGCGCAAAACGGAACCGGAGGCAACGGCAAATGAACGCTTCGAGGACGAGCACAAGACGCCAGATGATCGGTCGGGCTGCGGCGGCGGGCACCGCCTTCGTCGTCCTGCCGGATTGGATCAGCGGTCTAACGCGAGCAACGCCCGCGCTCGCCGCCGCGAGCAGCGGTCGGCTGACCCCCGAGTTGACCGAGGGTCCCTACTGGGTGGACACGATGCTGCGGCGCTCCGACGTACGGGCAAACACTCCGGGCGCCAAGACCGCACCCGGTGTCGCGCAGGACGGCGTCCCGCTCGAACTGAAGATCAAGGTGCTGGAAGGCGGCGAGCCGCTGAGTGGCGTCGCCGTCGACATCTGGCACGCCAACGCTCACGGCCTCTACTCCGACGAGAGCTCTCAAGCCGCCGGCGGTGGCACGAGCGGCGGCAATACGAGCGGTCAGAACTACCTGCGTGGCTACCAGGTCACGGGCAAGGACCGCGGTATCAACGCCGCGCCGGTCGCGGGGCAGGTGAGCTTTCAGACGATCTGGCCCGGCTGGTACACGGGGCGCGCGATCCACATTCACGTGCGTGTACGCAAACTCTCCAAGCAGGGCGACACAATCGCGGGCTACACGACCCAGATCTTCTTCTCCGATGCCGACAACGACGCCGTTCTGAGCGGCGCGCCGCCGTACAACACGCGCTCGCCCAAGAACGATCCGACGAGCGACGAGAGCGACAGCGTTCTGCTCAGCGCCGACATCGCGACAAACGTCGTGGCCGTGGCCGGCAATCTCAGCGATGGCTTCGCGGCCACCTTCAACATCGACCTCGACCATGCCGAGGTGACCGCCCGCGGAAGCCTCGGGCGCCCCAATGCGGGCGGGGCACCGCCCGGCCCCTAGGCGCGTTGACTCGGCCCGACCGACCCCCCGGAGAGCCCCCTACCCGGGTCTTTGGCGCTAACTGCGGGACAGGGACTCGAACCCCAAATTTCTGCTCCAGAGGCAGACGTGTTGCCGATTACACCATCCCGCAAGGCATCGCTCCAGGCCGCGTCCGGCGTGACGGGTGACCGTCGGCTTGGCTGCGATCTGAGGCGATTATAGGTCGGCAGCGCTTGCGACCGGGGCCGGGCTGTGGCTCGGCGACGGCACTTGCGTGCGTCGCTGCACGGCCGGAGCAGGAGGGGTGAGGTCGCTCACGCCGCGGCGGCGACCTGCGACCAGTCTCGGTAGAGCTCGGCGTAGGCGCCGCGGGCGGCGAGCAGCTCATCGTGGCTTCCCTGCTCGACGATACGCCCGCCGGCGAGCACGACGATGCGGCTCGCGCCCTTGATCGTGGAGAGCCGGTGGGCGATCACGATCGCTGTGCGGCCGGCGAGCAGCCGTCGCAGCCCCTGCTCGATCCTGCTCTCCGTGTGCAGATCCACGTTCGAGGTGGCCTCGTCGAGCACGAGGATGCGCGGGTCGGCGATCATCGCGCGTGCGAACGCGACGAGCTGCCGCTGCCCCGCCGAAAGCTGGTTTCCGCGTTCGCCGACCTCGGTCTGGTAGCCGTGTTCCAAGGCCTGGATGAATTCGTGGGCGCCGACCGCTCGCGCCGCGGCTTCGATCTCGGCGTCCGTTGCTTGCGGCGCTCCGAAGGCGATGTTCGAGTGAACGCTGCCCGAGAACAGGAAGGCCTCCTGGGGGACGATGCCAAGCTGCGAGCGCAGCGACTCGTAGGTGACGTCGCGCAGGTCGTGACCGTCGATGAGCACGCGGCCGAGGGTCGGGTCGTAGAAGCGGGCAACGAGCTTGGCGAAGGTCGACTTGCCGGCGCCGGTGGCACCCACCAGGGCAACCGTCTCGCCGGGAGCGATTGCGAGATCGACGTCGTCGAGCGCGACGCGGTCGAGGTCGCCGTCGCGCTTGGCGTACGCGAAGCTGACATGCTCGAAGCGCAGTTCGCCGCGGATCGGACCGAGCGTCTGCGCATCGAGGCGCTCGAGCATTTCAGGCTGCTCGTCCAGCAGCTCGAAGATCTTGTCGAGCGCGGCCATACCCGACTGGTAGGTCGTGTATAGCTGCGAGAGCTGTGTTATCGGGTCGAAGAAGTTGTTCAGCGCCGCGAGGAAACCGACCAGCACGCCGAGCGCGATCGCGCCATGCAGCACCTGGTTGCCACCGTAGAGCAGGACCGCGACAGTGGCGGCGGCGGACACGAACTCGATCGCCGGAAAGTAGGCCGCGTTCATGTTGACCGTCGTCATGTTCGCGCCGCGGTTGAGCTCGTTCAGAGCCGAGAACTCGTCGGCGTGCCTGTGCTCCTGGCCGAAGGTCCGCACGACGCGCACGCCGGAGAGCGACTCCTGCAGGTAGCCGGTGATGTGCCCGATCGTTTCGCGGGTGCGCCGGTAGGCATCCGCGGATGCGATCCGGAAGACCAGCGAAGCAATCCCGATCAGGGGCAGCATGATGAATGTGATCAGCGCCAGCTGCAGGTCGAAGCTCAGCAGGATCACGAGCGTTCCGACGAGCGTCAGGCCACCCTGGAAGAGGGTCACGACGCTGTCGGTGACGAGCGTGTCGAGAGCCTCGACGTCGTTGGTCATGCGCGAGATCAGCACGCCGGTCGGCCGTCGTTCGTAGAAGCTGACGGGTAGTCGCTGGAGGTGAGCGAAGATCGCCAGGCGCAGGTCGGCAAGCGCTCGCTGGCCGACCCATTCGACGAGGTAGGTCTGAGCCGCGGTGGCAACCCAGACGATCAGCGCGGCGATGACGAACGCCACGACGATGAGCTCGAGGTAGTGGAAGTTGCGAGGCAGAATTCCATCGTCGATCGCCTTCGCGGCCAGCGGCGCCGGCGCGAGCGAAGCGGCGGTACCGATCACGAGTGAGGCGATCATCAGGACCACGCGTCCGCGGTAGGGAGCCAGCAGCGCGGCGAGTCCGCGTAGGCGACGGCCGCGGCCGCTGGTTCCGCGCAGCCGGCGCCGCAGCTCCGACGTTCGCGTTGCGCGCGAGCCACTCACAGGCCCGCCGCCTGGCGCTCGCGTTGCCTGCGGGTCAAAAGGACGCTGTCGGGCAGGCCCTTCTCGACGATCTCGCGGTACAGCGACGAGCGCTCGAGCAGTTCGGCGTGCGTGCCGTAGTCGCCGACGCGTCCATCCTCCAGCACGACGATCTCGTCGGCCAGCGCGATTGTCGAGAGGCGATGGGCGATGATGAAGGTGGTTCTTCCCGCCATCACCTCGGCAAGCGCCAGCTTGATCGCGCGTTCGGTCGTGGCGTCCACCGAGGAGGTCGCGTCGTCGAGGATCAGGATCCGGGGGTCAGCGAGGATCGCGCGGGCGATCGCGATCCGCTGGCGCTGGCCGCCAGACACCGTCAGTCCGCGTTCACCGACACGCGTCTCATAGCCGCCGGGGAGGCGCTCGATGAACTCGTGCGCCTGGGCGCGGCGCGCGGCGTCCTCGATCTGTGCGCGGGTTGCCTGCGGACGGGCGTAGGCAATGTTGTCGGCGACCGTCGTGCTGAACAGGAACGGGTCATCGCCGGTGATCGCCACGGCGGCGCGCACCGAGGCCACATCGACCTCGCGCAGGTCGGCGCCGTCGATCAAAACACGCCCGTCGGTCGGGTCATAGAGTCGCGCGACGAGGGCGGCCAGCGTCGTCTTGCCGGAGCCGGTTGCCCCGACCAGGGCGACCGTGCGGCCGCCAGGCACCTCGAGGTCGACGTCGTGCAGCGCCGGGGGGGCGCCTGGCGCGTAGCGCATCGTCACTCCCTCGAAGCGCACCTGCCCGCTCCCTGCCGGTAGCGGGGGTGCGCCCGCCGGCGCCGTGAGGCGCGGGTTGCGGTCGAGCAACTCGAACACGCGCGCACCCGACGCCGTCGCGCGCTGGGCCATGCCGAGTGAGACGCCCAACGTCCGCATCGGGCTCAGCAGCATCAGCAGGTAGGTGTAGAACGCCGTGAACTGCCCGATGCTCAACTGGTGGTGGATGACGTCGCGACCGCCGACCAGCAGGATCGCGGCCAGACCGATCTGCGGCAGGAAGCCGATCAGCGGGTTGTAGCGGGCCTGAAGCCGCGCCTCGACCATCGACTGCTCGAAGACTCGCGCCACGGTCCGCTCAAAGCGCGCGCGCTGGTGCGCCTCGCGGGCGAACGCCTTGACGACACGCACGCCGGAGATGTTCTCCTCGGTGTCCGCGGTCAGCTCGCCGATGCGCTGCTGGACCTCCTGCAGCGCCGGCCTGGCGAGCCGGCTGTAGCGGTTCGTGACGTAGACCACGAATGGCACCGGGATCAGCGCGATCGCCGCGAGACCGGGCTCGATCGCAAACATCGCCACGGCGGCGAGTGCGATCGACAGACCCGACTGAACGATGAACACAAGCCCGTAGCCCAGAAAGAAGCGGATAGCCTGCAGATCGACCGTGACGCGCGACATCAGCTGGCCGGTCTGCTGGTGGTCGAAGAACGCGAGTTCGAGCGACTGGAGCTGGCGGAAGAGCAGGTTGCGAAGGTCGTACTCGACCCCGAGCGAGACGCGCCCCGCAACCAGGCGGCGTCCGGCGGAGAGGCCGAGCCGGACGAAGCCCGCGGCGGCGATCAGCAGCGCCAGCTCGAGCAGCCGTCCGCGGCGGTGGTCGTGGATCGCGTCAACGGCGACGCCGCTGATGTAGGGGATCGCGACGGTCGCCAGGATCGCCGCCGCGGCAAGCGCGCCCGACCAGATCACGCCGCGACGGTATGGCCGCAGGAAGGCGAGCAGCCGGCGGAAAGTACTCACTTCATAAAGTATAGTGTCTTCGTGGCCATGGCACCGCCCGCCGGGATGTGCGAGCGCTGCGTGTATCGGCGCCTGGTGGCGACCACGCGCGGATCGGTTTTCTCACTTTGCGAGCGCTCGCGAACCCAGCCGGAGCGGTTTGCGCGCTATCCGCCGCTGCCGGTGCTGGCGTGCTCCGGCTTCGAGCCCAAGTCCGGCACGCAGCCGGACGCGAGCTAGCGAACGATGAGTGTGCCCTTCATGCCGGCCTGCTCGTGACCGGGGACCGAGCAGTAGAAGGTGTAGGTGCCGGGAGTGAGGTTCAGCGTCAGGGTCCTGGTCCCGCCTGTGAAGGTCGGTGTCGCGCCGAGCACCTTGTTCTGCGCGTTGGCGATCGTGACGTTGTGCGGGAGCGGCGAGTGGTTGGTGAAATCAATCGTCACGTGGCTCGAGCTGGCTGTGAGAGTCGTCGTGCTGTAGGCGAGCTCCCCCTTGGGATTCGCCGAAAGCGCAAGCGGCCCGTTCGTCGGCGCGGCGTTGACGGGCGTCACCGGCGGCGCCTCGCCGTCGGTGACGACGCTGGTCGTGTACGGCGGCGCCGGCGGCGGCGTCTTCGCGGTGACGACGGCCATCGTCACCGCGAAAGCGACGAGCACGGCCGTGCCGGCGATCAGCAGCCTGCCCTGGCGCGCCGAGGATGGAAAGCGCTCGCTGCGGATGCCGATCGCCGAGACGAACACCGCCCAGGCCACCAGCAGGCCCGCGGCGATGAAGAAAGGCGTCTTACTGCGGTCGTGGAAGACGGCGGCGGCTACGACGGCGGCGTGAAACACGGCGCGAGCCTAACGGATCGCTCGTACGGAGGGCGCGTCAGGGCTAGATTGCGAGCGATGGATGAGGCACGGATCGAGGTTCGCCTGCAGCCGCGCGCCTCGCGCGACGAGCTGATCGGGTTCCGCCACGGCATCCTGCGAGCTCGCGTTTGCGCGGCCCCCGTCGATGGCGAGGCCAATCGGGCGCTGTGCCTGCTGATCGCGCGCCGGGCGGGTGTCGCAGCCTCCAATGTCGAGGTGATCGCCGGCCTGCGCGCGCGCAACAAGCTCGTCCGCGTCGCCGGAATCGGCCCCCACGAGCTGCTCGCTGCGCTCGCGGCCAAGCCGTAGGCCGCCGGTCCCTCAGCGCTGAGCGATCACGGCTGCCGCGGCGGCATGCCCGCTCATCGCTGCACTCTCCAGGGTTGCGGGCCATCCCGTCGCTGTCCACGCGCCGGCGAGCACGAGACCCTCCAGGGCGGTCGCGGGCGCTGGACGCAGCGCCGCGGTGCCCGGAGCCGCGCGGAAGGTGGCCGCGTGCTCCTTGGTGGCGCTGAAGCTCTCGAGGCGAGCCTCGCGAGCGCCCGGCAGCAACTCGGCGATCGCCGCGCTGTAGCGCTCGCGCAGCTGCGCGGTGCTCATGGCCATCTCCGCCACTGCGCCGGACAGCGACACGGCGAGGTACTGGCGGTCGGTCCAATCCGGCGGTGTGCGGTCGAATATGTACTGCACCGGCGTGTCCACGCCGGCCGCGAACCGGTGCTCAACGACTCGTCGGTCGTACACGAGATGGAGGTTGACGATCGGTGACGATTCGAGCGCCCCGGGCCACGCGGCGCCGCGCAGCGCCTGCGGCGGAAGCAGCGCAGCCGCTCGCTCGTGTGGCACGGCGACGACCACCGCATCAGCGCCGATCCAGGAGTCCGCGCCGACGACGGCAAAGCGGCCGCCGATCGCGGTGACGCGCTGGGCCGGCCAGCGCAGATGAACGCTGACGCCGGCGCGCGCCAGGGCGCCCGCCGCAGGGTCGCCGATGATCTGCTGCAGCGGCGCACGATGCAGGCCGACGTCGCCCGCGGCGGCATCTCCGAGCAGGCCCTGCTGGAAGACGAACGCCCCGAGGGCGAGTGACGCCTCAGCCGCCGGCAGGTTCAGCGTCGGCAGCGCGATCAGGTCCCACAGTGCGGCGATAGCGCGCGGCGTCTGGCCGTGGTCGGTGAGCCAGGCACCAAGCGTGCGCGAGTCATCCAGCGGCTGGCGTCCAAGCGCCAGCGCCGCGCGCCCGGCCGAGATCCGCTCGCGCAGGGAGAGGTGCGAGTAGTGCAGCAGCGCCCCGGCCAGGTGCAACGGCGGGCGCGCGTCGCTTCGGCGCAGCCTCGCCGTGGGGCGTCCGGGTGCGAGCACGGGAATGTCCAGCCGCGGCTGCACTTCGACGAGCGACTCGCTGCCGAGTTTCGCGAGCAGCGCGCGGTAAGCCGGGCAGCAGCGCAGGAAGACGTGCTGGCCGTTGTCGATCCACAGATCGTCGCGCCGCACGGAGTAGGCAGCGCCGCCCAGCCGCGGGCGCACCTCGACCAGCGTCACGCTCGCGCCGGCCGCCGCAAGGTCAAGCGCGGCGACGATTCCGGCCACGCCGCCGCCGACGACGACGACGTTCACCTTGCGGCTCCCAGCAGGCTGCGGCCCACGACGGCCAGCTTCGTTGCCCCCGAGAGCGCCACCCGCGTTTGCAGGATCGCCTGGGGGTCCGCCTCGATGCGGTCGAGCAGGCGGCGGTAGATACCGCTCATCGCGAGCACGCACGCTGCGCTGCGCCGGTCGAGCAGCGCCGTCAGCTCAAGCCCGCGGGCGTACCACTCACGTGCCCGTGCCGCCTCGAAGGCGACCAGCGGGCCTATCGTCTGCGGGCTCGGGGTGCCGAAGCGCCCGAGATCCTCGGCCGGCAGGTACGTGCGTCCATGCTCGGCGTCCTCGCGAATGTCGCGCAGGATGTTGGTCAGTTGCAGCGCGACGCCGAGATCGTCGGCCAGCCCGCCGGCGCGCTCGTCATCGCTGCCGTAGACCGCGACGCAGAGGCGCCCGATCGAGCCGGCGACGCGACGGCAATAAACGACGAGCTCGTCGAAGCGCTCGTACCCGACTCCCTCCACGTCCATGCGCACGCCCTGGATCAAATCGAGGAAGGACTGACGCGGAAGCGGAAAGCGGCTTTCGGCTTCGCGCACTCCCACAAGCACAAGATCGTCGCCCGGCGGCTGGCTGAGCGACTGCGCGGCCTCGCCGAGGAGCTCGAGCTTGCGTCCTGGCGGTAGCGGGCCGTCGCCGATGTCGTCAATGCGCCTGGCGAAGGCATAGACCGCGAACAGCGCTTCACGCTTGCGAGCGGGTAGTAGCCGCATGCCGTAGTAGAAGTTCGCCGCCTGGTGGCGGGTGATCTGCGCGCAGTATCGGCGCGCCTGCTCGCTCATCCGCCGGCGGCCCGGACTAGCACGCGGACGATGGCGCCAATCGTGCGACGGTGTGTCGGGCGCGGATTGAGCGCGAGCACCTCGTAGCCGGCGAGCGCGAGTGCCTCAAGCGCGGCGCGGCCGCCACCGGCGTAGCCGGCGACGGCGAGGCGTGGCCAGCCGTGGAGGCGGGCCACGAGCGCGTCGCCCTGGCGGAAGAGATCGGCCGTACGGGCCGCCTCGAGCGCGAGCACGCGGCGCAGGCTCTCGCCGACCCGCTCGGCGGCGAGGTCTTCGATCGTGCAGCCGTGGCGCGCGAGATCCTCGAGCGGGACATAGACCCTCCCGCGGCCGAGGTCCTCGCGAATGTCCTGCCAGTGCTCGGTCAGCTGCAGCGCGGTGCAAACCGCGTTGGAACGCATTATGCGCTCGGGGCTTACGGCGCCGAACACGTGGAGCACCAGCTCGCCGACCGGATCCGCGGAGAGGTGGCAGTAGCCGAGCAGCGCGCCCCAGGTTTCGTAGCTGTGTACGCGCTGGTCGACGCGGTTGGCCTCGATCAGCCGCTCGAACGGTTCGCGTGGAAGCTCGCAGGCGGCGATCGTCGGCGCCAGCGCGCGCAGCAGCGGGTGCGTGGCGGTGTCCGTGAAGGCGCGGTCGAGCTCGGCTGAAAGCCAGTCGAGCGCTTCGAGCCGATCGCGCGCGACCTCGTCGCCGAGCTCGTCGACGAGGCGGGCGAAGCCGTAGATCGCGAGCAGGTGCGCGCGCAGCCGGGTTGGAAGCAGGCGCGACGCCACGGGGAAGTTCTCCGTTGCGGCGCGGGCCATGATCGGTTCGGGGCGGGTGGGTACGGACATCGGCATGACCCGCGGCGCCGCGGGTGCCTGCAGCGTGACAGACCGGGGCGAGCGGACGCACCACAGGATTGGATCTTAGATAAGATTCAATCCCACCAACACAGTGTAAGCCCGCGCGCCGGCGCACGGGCTCGATCGCAGAGGCGGAATGCCTGCTCCCAGCCGTGCAGCAGTACTCACGATCCTCGCGGCAGGCGTCCTCGCGCTCGCCGGGTGCGGCGCCGGCGCGCCGGCCGGCCGCGGTCTGAGTGTCGTCGCGGCGGAGAACTTCTGGGGGTCGATCGCCAAGCAGATCGCCGGGTCCAAGGCGGCCGTTGCGAGCATCATCGTCAACCCGAACACCGATCCCCACAGCTACGACCCGACGCCCTCCGACGCCCGGGTCCTGGCCGGCGCGAAGCTCGCGATCGTCAACGGCATCGGCTACGACAACTGGGCGCCGAAGCTGCTCGCCGCGGACCCGCTCGCCGGCCGGATCACGCTCGACGTCGGCACCCTGCTCGGTCTGCATGACGGCGACAACCCGCATCAGTGGTACGCGCCGGGCAGCGTCAACCGTGTTGCAGCAGCAATCACGGGCGACCTCACTCGCCTTGAGCCGGCGGACCGCGCCTACTTCAGCGCCCGTGAACGCGCGTTCGAGACGAGGGGTCTCGCCGCCTACCACGCGCTGATTGCGGAGATTCGCTCGCGCTTCCGCGGCGTCGCGGTGGGCTATAGCGAGAGCATCTTCCAGCCGCTTGGACAGGCGCTCGGGCTTGCGCTATTGACGCCATACAGCTTCACCAAGGCGATCGCCGAGGGCACGGACGTCACGGCGTCCGACAAGGAGACCGTCGACCGCCAGGCCCAGCTGCACCAGATCAAGGTCTGGGTGCTCAACAGCCAGAACGTGACGCCGGATGTCGAGCGCGTCAACCAGCTCGCCCGCGCAGCCGGAATTCCGATCGCGACCGTCACCGAGACGCTCTCGCCGGCGAGCGACAGCTTCCAGCAGTGGCAGGTCAGCGAGCTGGAGCGTTTGCTGGCGGCACTCGAGCGCTCAGGGGCGCCGTGAGCGTCGTCGCAGCCCTTCACGCAGCGGCGGTCGCCCGCGGCGGCGTGACCGTCTGGAGTGACGTCGATGTCGAACTGGCGGCGGGTGAATTCGTCGGAATCCTCGGACCCAACGGCGCCGGGAAGTCGACCTTCCTCGAGGTCCTGCTCGGCCTTCAGCGATTGCGTGAAGGCAGCGCGTCGGTGCTCGGTGCTCCGCCGGGGGAGCGGCGGGAGCGGATCGGGTACCTGCCGCAGCGGCGCAGCTTCGACGAGCACGTGCGCGTGCGCGGGCGAGACCTCGTGGCGCTCGGGGTTGACGGCAACCGCTGGGGCACACCGCTCCCGGGCGGCTTCGGCCGGCGCAGGGCCGCTGCGCGCGCGCGGATCGACGCGGTGATCGCCGAGGTCGGCGCCGGCGCCTTCGCGGACCGGCCGATCGGGGAGTGCTCGGGTGGGGAGCAGCAGCGCCTGCTGATCGCGCAAGCTCTCGCGCGCTCGCCGGATCTGCTGCTGCTGGACGAGCCGCTCGACAGCCTGGATCTGCCCAATCAGGCGTCGGTCTCCGCGCTCGTCCAGCGGCTCTGCCGCGAGGATGGCATCACCGTCGCGCTGGTCGCCCACGACGTCAACCCGTTGCTCTCCTACCTGGATCGCGTCATCTACTTCGGCGGCGGGCGGGCGGTGACGGGGACGCCGGCTGAGGTGATCACGACGGAGACGCTCAGCACGCTCTACGGCGCCGGGATCGAGGTTCTCCGGCGCTCCGACGGACGGCTCGTCGTCGTCGGCCAGCCTGACATGCCGGCCCACCACCACCACCACCACCACCACGGATGAACCCAGCATTCTCGGCCAACCCGCTGACCGACCTCAGCCGCCTCCTGCAGTACCCGTTCATGGTCAACGCCCTACAGGCCGGCACGATCGTCGCCGTGATCGCGGCGCTGGTGGGCTGGTTCGTGGTACTTCGTCGCGAGAGCTTCATCTGCCACACCCTGTCGGTGATGTCGTTCCCGGGTGCGAGCGGCGCGGCGCTGGCGGGCCTGCCGCTCGCGTCGGGGTATTTCGTCTTCGCCGTCGGCGGAGCCCTGGCGATCGCGTTCGGCTCGCGGGTCGGCGGCCGCCGCAGCGCGACGCAGGAGTCCGCGGTGGTCGGCACCGTCGGCGCCGTCGCGCTGGCGTTGGGCTTCCTCTTCCTCTCGCTCTACGGCGGCATTCTCGAGAGCGTCGAGACGCTGCTGTTCGGCTCCTTCCTCGGAATCACCCGCGGTCAGGTGGAGACCCTGCTGATCGTCTCGCTGCTCGCGGGCCTGGTGCTCGCCGGCGTCGGGCGCCCGCTCTTCTACGCCTCTGTCGACGAGCGGACTGCGCGCGCCGACGGAGTGCCCGTGCGCGCGCTGTCGGTCGTCTTTCTCGTACTGCTCGGCCTCGCCGTCGCGGCGATCGCGCAGATCGTCGGCGTGCTGCTGACGTTCGCCCTGCTGGTTGCACCGGCGGCGACGGCGCAGCTGCTCACCGTTCGTCTGCGGCTGAGCCTCGCGCTGGCGGTGGCGATCGCCGTGGTCGAGACCTGGGCCGCGCTGACGCTCTCCTATTTCACAAACGTAGCGCTCGGGTTCGCGATCACGACGATCGCGCTCGTGCTCTACGGCTGCGCTCGGGCGATCCGGGAGCTGCGCCGCTGATGTTCGCGCTGCCGTTCGTTCGCAACGCGCTGCTCGCCGGCTCGCTGATTGCGGTCGCGAGTGGCCTGCTCGGCTATTTCATCGTCCTGCGCGCTCAGGTGTTTGCCGGTGACGCCCTGAGCCACGTTGCATTCACCGGCGCGCTGGCGGCCGCAGCGGCAGGCGTCGACCTGCGCATCGGGCTGTTTGCAGCGACCGTGCTGATGGCGCTGCTGTTCGCCGCGCTGGGTGAGCGTGCGCGCGCCGACGATGTGACGATCGGCGTCGTCTTCGCGTGGATCCTCGGCCTCGGGGTGCTGTTCCTGGACCTGTTCAACGCGAGCAGCTCGGGCGGTAGCGGCATCGTCGGTGCGCGAGCGTTGTTCGGTTCGATCTTCGGCCTGAGCATCGGTGAGGCCACGCTCGCCGCCGCGATCGCCGTGGTTGTGATCGCTGCGATCCTCGCGATTGCGCGACCGCTCCTGTTTGTGTCGCTGGACCCGGCCGTGGCGATCGCCCGCGGCGTCCCGGCACGGCTGCTGGGGACCGTGTTCCTCGTGCTCGTGGGGGCTGACGCGGCCGAGGCGACCCAGGCGGTCGGCGCGCTGCTGCTGCTCGGCCTGCTCGCCGCGCCCGCGGGTACGGCGCACCGCTTGACCGCCAACCCCTACCTCGGCATGGCGCTCTCGGCCGGCGTGGCGCTGGCGTCTGTTTGGATCGGGATCGCGCTCAGCTACCGCATCGCGGCACTGCCGCCGAGCAGCGCGATAGTGCTCGTGGCTGGAGGCTTCTATCTGGCCGCCCTCGCGGCGCCCTCGCGACCGGTGGCGGGAGTTCTACGATGGATGCGATGAACGAAGTCGAAGATTGGGTCACCCGGGCGGGAGCGCGCCTGAGCGAAGCCGGCTACCGGCGCGGGGGAGCGCGGCGAGCGCTGATCGGCCTGCTCGGCCAGCAGCGCTGCGCGCTTTCGGCGGTGGAGATCGGCGAGGCGCTCGAGCGCGCCGACCGCGCCGTTTCGCGCGCGAGCATCTACAGGATCCTCGAAGAGCTCGAAGCGGCCGATCTGGTGATGCGGATCGAGGTCGGTCACGGCGTGGTCCGCTATGAGCCGATCCGCCACGGCCGTGGGCATCACCACCACATGGTCTGCGACCGCTGCGGCCGTCTGGATCCGTTCGTCGACGAGCGCCTCGAGCGGGAGCTGCGCCGCGTGAGCGAAGATGTGGCGCTGCGGGTCGCCGAGCACGAGGTGATCCTGCACGGCGCGTGCGAGCACTGCGCCGGCGAGAGCCCGGGTTGAGGTCATAGGTGCGAAGCTCCAGTTTCGATCAAACCACTCACGATGGAGGCGAACGAAGATGGGCCTATTGGACAAAGTCAAGGCAGGCGCTGAGCAGGCCGCCAGCACCGCTCAGAAGCAGGCGCAGACCGTTGCCACAAAGCGTGAGCTGGGCCAGGCATATGCCGACCTCGGCAAGACGGCGTTCAGCCTGGTCGACCGTGGTGAGATCTCGCATGGCGACCTCGCGGCGGGCGTCGACCACATTCGCGAGCTGCAGGCGCGCCTGAGCGGCGAGGCGGATGCCGGTGCCGCCGCCGGCGGCTCCTCGGATGGGGAGGCCGACATCGTCGAGTAGCCGCGCAGGCGCAGCACGTGGGCGCGCAGGCGCCCCCTCGAGGGCTGCTGAACGCGGCCGCGGCCATGGCGGTGCGCCACCAGCGATCAGCCGGACGCGCGCCCGGGTGGATCCGCTCCAGTGTTCCTGAGAGCGGGGTGGTGTCGCGCTCGCTCGCACGGGGCTGGCTCGCACGAGCGGCTCCGGCAGCTCCGCGCCGGGCGGCTGGGAGCCTCGACGAGGCTGGCAACCAGCTCGGCGCTGTCGTGGCGCGTGCTCCGTTGGGCGCCACGCGTCTGGCCTGCCGCTCTGCCACGGCGACGTGAGGGTCTGATGTGGCGCTGACCTCACGGATTGGCCGGCTCATGCGTTGACTGCACGTGGACCGATCTACGTTCGCCTCACGATGGTCAGCGGCGATGAGGGATCTGGCACGCGCGCGGCGACCGCGATGAGCACCGCGGCGGCTCCGGTGGCTGGCGGGGCCCCTCACGGGCGCTTGGAGGATCCGAGGGTTGTGCTCGCGATCGTTGTGACGACCCTGCTCTGGGCGTCGGCGTTCGTTGCGATCCGAACCGTGCGTACGCACTTCGCTCCGGGCGAGCTTGCGCTCGGCCGGCTGCTGGTCGGCGGGATCGCGCTCAGCGCAATGATGATGCGGGGTCGGCTCACACTGCCGCCGCGACGCGACGTGCCCGCGATCGTCGTCTGCGGGGTGCTCTGGTTCGGCGTCTACAACGTGGCGCTCAATCAGGGAGAGCGGCTGGTGGACGCCGGCACCGCGGCGATGCTCGTCAACGTCGCGCCGATCATGATCGCCGTGCTTGCCACGTGGGTGTTGCGGGAACGGCTTTCGTCCTGGCTGCTGGGAGGACTGCTCGTCGCGTTCGCCGGAGCCGCGGTGATCGCCGTCGGGTCCTCGCGCCATCACGGCGGGCTGAGTGGGGTGCTGCTGTGCGTGCTGGCGGCCGCTGCCTACACGGTTGCGGTGGTGATCGAGAAACCGTTGCTGACGCGGATCTCGCCGATCGCGGTGACCTGGGCAGCGTGCGTCGTCGGAGCCGTCGCCTGCTTGCCCTTTCTGCCGGGCTTGGTGTCCGAGCTGCGCAGCGCTCCGGCATCGAGCACGCTGCTCGTCGCCTACCTGGGCATTGGGCCCACGGCAGTCGCCTTCACGACCTGGGCCTATGCGCTCTCGCGCAGTACCATGGCGCGCCAGGGTGCCACCACATACCTGGTGCCGCCGCTCGTGATCGTGCTCAGCTGGCTCACGCTCGGCGAGGTGCCGGGCCTGGTCGCGATCGGAGGCGGTGCGATCTGCCTCGTGGGGGTGGCGCTGACGCGGCGGCGTGCGGGCGCGCTGAGCCGAGTCGGCGACTAGGGCAGATCGGCGACGATATCGCCCAGGGGGCGGCGGCGGCCGGTGTGAAACGGCAGTTCCTCGCGCGTGTGCCGGCGGGCCTGCGCGCTGCGCAGAACGCGCATCAGATCGACGATCGGCTCGAGCTCGTCGCATTCGAATGCCAGCAGCCATTCGTAATCCCCAAGCGCAAAGGCGCTGACGGTGTTCGCGCGCACCTCGGGCCGGCTTCGCCCCATCATGCCGTGCTCGCGCAACATCTCCGAGCGCTCCTCCTCGGGCAGCAGGTACCACTCCAGCGAACGCACGTAGGGGTAGACCGACACGTACTTTCGCGGCTCCTCGCCGCGCATGAACGCCGGTGTGTGTGATTTCGCGAACTCGGCCTCGCGGTGCACGCCGATCGCCGACCAGGCCGCCCGCAAGGACTGGCCGAGGGCGCTCTGGCGGAACGCGATCAGGGCGTCCTGCACCGCATCGGCGCTGTGACCGACGAGCCACAGGAGCATGTCGGCGTCGGCCCGGTAGCCGGTGACGGTATAGGCGCCGCGCAGGGTCGCGCCGCCGGCGTCGAGCACCTGCTCCGCCTGGGTCGCTGCCGCGGCTCGCTGTCCTGAGGCCAACCGCCGGTCCGGGTCGGCGGCGAAGCTCGCGTAGAGGGCGTAGGTCGGTCCCAGGGGCTCGACGGTGCCTGCTTCGGCACTCATCGCTCAGCGCCGGCGCGCCTGCGCGTCGAGTGCCGGGTTCGCGAATCCGCCGTCGGCCGGATTGATCGTCAGCCCCGGCGGCACGATCGCGTCGATGCGGTCCAGCAGCGCGGCGTCGAGCGAGATCGCCGCCGCCGGCAGCTGGGATTCGAGGTGCTCAGCGGTCCGCGGGCCGATGATCGCCGCGGTGACGGCCGGGTGATTGATGACCCACGCGATCGCCAGCTCGATCAGTGACATCCCGGCCTCCTGCGCCAGTTGCGCGAGTGCGTCGGCGGCGTCGAGCTTGCGCTGGTTGGCGGCCAATGTCAGATCGAAGCGCTGGGGGATCCGCTCGGACCGGCGCGACTGCGGCGCCTGCGCCCCCTTGCGATAGCTGCCTGATAGCCAGCCGCCGGCAAGCGGGCTCCACGGGATGACGCCGATGCCGTGACGCAGGCAGCTTGGCAGGACGTCGGACTCGATTCCCCGGGCGAGCATTGAGTACGGCGGTTGCTCGGTGGCGAAGCGCTCGAGGCGGCGATCGCGCGAGACCCATTGCGCCTCGACGATCTGCGACGCTGGAAACGTGGATGACCCGATGTAGCGGACCTTGCCGGCCCGAACGAGATCGGTGAGCGCCGAGAGTGTCTCCTCGATGTCGGTGTCGGCCTCCGGGCGGTGGATCTGGTAGAGGTCGATCCAGTCCGTCTTCAGGCGGCGCAGCGAGTTTTCCACCTCGCGGATGATCCAGCGGCGTGAGTTTCCGCGGTCGTTGGGGCTCTCCGCCATGTCGCCATGGACCTTCGTGGCCAGCACGACGTCGTCGCGCCGCCCATCGGCCAGCGCCTTGCCGACGATCTCCTCCGACTCGCCCCGGGAGTAGACGTCCGCGGTGTCGATGAAGTTGATCCCCGCGTCGAGCGCGCGGTGGATGATCCGAACGGAGTCGTCGTGGTCCGGGTTACCCCAGCCGCCGAACATCATCGCGCCGAGGCAGAGCGGACTGACCTTGACGCCGGTGCGACCGAGAACGCGGTACTCCATGCACGAAACCTAGCGAACGAAGCGTGGTGACCTCGGACCACGCGACGAGGCGCAGTCGCGGGGGAGGGCGGGCGGGCACGCGAAGCTCGGTCGAGTTGGTAGCGTGAAGGCACGCGCATGACCGAGACGCCGACGGCGAAAGGCTCACTTCGCAGGATTGCCACGCTCGCCGCGGCCGGCTGTGCGGCCCTCGTCGCGACGATCGCAGCCGGCCGGCGCTGGGCGCCCTGGCGCGGCGGGTCTGATGAGGATCCGCAGGACCGTCACCTCGCCGAGGACGAGATGGAGGCGCTCGCGACCGGCGAGGGCATGCCGGAAGCCCGCGAGCGCTGACGGCTGGGCGGCGCGGCACGCCGGCACGGGCCAGATGACGGCCGTTTTCGCCGATCGCCGCGATGGCGGACGCCGGCTCGCCGGGCGGCTGCTCGCACTGGCGCCAGAGCTGCCGGTGGTCGTCGCGCTTCCGCGCGGAGGCGTGCCGGTCGGCTTCGAGGTCGCCGGGGCACTCGCCGCGCCGCTGGACGTGCTCGTCGTCCGCAAGCTTGGTGCGCCACGCAACCCCGAGCTCGGAGTGGGAGCCATCGCAGAAGGCGGGGCGGCGGTGTTCGACGTGGCGGCCGCCGCGAGTGCCGGTATGGCACAGGCGGCGCTCGACGCCACGCTGCGGCGCGAACGCGAGGAGCTGCGCCGCCGAGTCGAGCGCTACCGCGGGGGTCGCGCGCGCATTGATCTCCGCGGGCGCACGGTGATCGTGGTCGACGATGGACTCGCGACCGGACTGAGCGCGCTCGCCGCGGTGCGGGCGCTGCGCGCCGAAGGCGTTGCCCGCATCGTCGTCGCGGTTCCGGTCGGCGCGCGGGAGTCGATCGCCATGCTCGGCGCCGAGGCCGACGAGGTCGTTTGCCACACGATCCCGGCGCAACTGCTCTCGGTTGGGCGCTGGTACGCCGACTTCTCGCCCGTGTCAGACGACGAGGTGATCTCGCTGCTGGCTGGCGGGGGAGGGCTTGACACAGCCACTCGGTAAGTGCTAGCTTACGGTAAGTGGCAACTTACGCACAGGCCATTCAGGCGCTCGGCGACCCAACCCGGCGTACGATCTTCGAACGCCTGGCCGAGAGGCCAAGTGCGGTCGGTGAGTTGGCGCGCGGCCTTCCGGTGAGCCGGCCGGCGGTCTCGCAGCACCTGCGCGTGCTCAAGCAGGCCGGCCTGGTCAATGACCGCAGGGACGCCAATCGCCGGATCTACAGCCTTGACCCGATGGGGGTGGGGGCGCTACGCGCCTACTTCGATCGCTTCTGGACGCAGGCACTCGACGCCTTCAAGACCATCGCCGAACAACAGGATGAGAGGATCGAATGACAACCGGAGCGACGGACACGGTAGTTCACGCCGCGATCGTGGTGGATGTCGGGATCGAGCGGGCGTTCTCGGTGTTTACGGACGGCATCGACTCGTGGTGGCCTCGCGAGCACACGATCGGTGCGGCGCCGCTGGCCGAGATGGTGCTTGAGCCGCGGGTCGGCGGCCGAGCGTACGGTCGCGACATCCATGGCGGCGAGTCCGACTGGGGCCGCGTTCTCGCCTACGAGCCACCGCACCGCGTCCTTGTCAGCTGGGACATCAATCTTCTGTGGTCGCACGAGGCCGATCCGGCGAGGGCCAGCGAGTTCGAGGTGAGCTTCCGCGCCGAGAGCCCGACACGCACTCGCGTTGAGTTGGAGCATCGCCACCTTGAGCGCCACGGCGACGGCTGGGAGCAGATGCGCGACGCCGTCGGCTCGCCCAACGGCTGGAGCAGCGGCCTCGAGGCGTTTGCCGCTGCGACGGCGACGGCGGTGGACTGAGGACTACCCCACGTCGTTCGCCGCAGTGGTCGCGGACCGAGCGGGCGAGGAACACAACGCGAAGCCAACGCCCGCAGCCAGGGAGGGCGCGAGGACGACGGATCCGCGACGTGGCCACCGCGACAGCGTGTGAGCCCAGGTGGCAGAGCTTCCGTGCCGGCGCTGAGCCGGCGCGCTCAGAGGATCCCGGTCAGCACGAGCGCGCCGATGACGATCAGCACGAGTGCGGTGGAGGCGTTGCCCCAGCGCTCGAGCCAGCGGCCGCGGACCTGGTAGCCGCCGAAGCAGGCAGCCAGCGTCAGGACGACGATTGTTGCGATCGTCACCGCGGCGAAGATGACGAGTGAGCCGATCGCGGTCGCCACGCCCGCCGTGGTTGCCGCGAGAAACACTGGGAGGATCGTCAGGTCCGGCGAGGCTGCTGCGCCGAACGGCACCATCACGGCCGCCAGGCCGTGCAAGCGGCCGGGTGATGATTCGCCGCGCCGCTCACTGGGCACCGGCGATTGCGAGTCGCCGCCCTCGTGGGGGTGGTGGTGTGCGTGCTCGTGGCGATGTTGTCCGCCCAGCTCGGCGATCGCGAAACCGAGGCCGGTTGCGATCAGCAGGCAGCCGATGATCGCGTCCTGCGCGCTCTGCACGGCGGAGCGAAACTGGAGTCCGACGACGATGATCACAGCGCCGAGCGCGATCGAGACGACCACGTGGGCGATCCCCGCCAGGCCCGACAGCCGCGCCATCCGGGCCGGCGGATAGCGGCGAGCGCGTCCGAGCACGGCCAGCGGCACCCAGTGGTCGGGCAGGACCGCATGACCGAAGCCGACGCCTGCGGCCGCTGCGAGCAGGGCCGGTGTGGCGGCGCTCACCGCGACACCGCGCGCAACTCGGCGCGCGGGCGCCTCGCGCGCAGGTGCTCGGTGTGGGCCACGGCCTCGGCGAGCAGGACGCCGACGTGGTCGTCGTAGAGCGAGTAGATCACGCTCTTGCCCCGGCGGGCGCCGACCACGAGACCGAGATGGCGCAGCACGCGGAGCTGTTGCGACACGGCCGACTGCTCCATCGAGACCTCTCGTGCGAGCTCGCCGACCGAGCACGCACCAGCGCCGAGGCGGCTCAGGATCGCCACCCGGCTCGGCGTCGAAAGAGCCTGCATCGTCTCGGCGACGACGCCGGCGGTTTCGCGGTCCAGGTACTTCAGATTCGCGCTGTGGCTACGGCTCACGCGCCGAGTTTAACATGAACACCTAGTCAGATGTTGGCAATACGGACGCGCTCGGCCGGGCCCGGCCGCGCCGCCTCAGCCCGCGAGCGCGCAACGCGCGAGTTCCTCGACCAGCGCGTCAGCGAGCTGCTCGGCCGCGAGCGCGACGGGGGGCGACGGCGGCTCGCCGGGCTCGAACCGGCTCGCCTCGATGCCGTAGACGCTGACCTGGGCTGGCAGGCGGCCCAGGGCACGGGCGAGCTCGATCGCGTCCGCGAGCCCGAGCGCGTGGGTCGAGACGGCGAACAGCGCCGACGGCAGTGGCCCGGCGGCCGCGTCGATGCGATACACGGTTCCCGGTGTACCGCCCGAGCACACCGCGTCAACGATCCACACGGCCGCAGCCCCATCGCAGGCCTCGATCAGCTCGATCGGCTCGCCGGCGTGCTCGACCACCTCCACGCCAGCCGGGCGCCGGGCACCCACCGCCGCGGCCACGAGGAGCCCGGCGCCGTCGTCGCCACGCCAGCGGTTGCCGACGCCGATCAGCTTCACACGCGTTCGATGTCGAGCTTCAGGAAGTGCGTCGCGCAGGAGATGCAGGGGTCGTAGTTGCGGATCGTCTGCTCGCAGCGGATGCTCAGCTCGGCGTCGGGCAGCTCGAGTGAGCGCTCGATCACGCCGCGCAGGTCGGCTTCGATCGCGGTCTGGTTCTGCGAGGTCGGCGGCACGATCACGGCATCGAGGATGGTTCCCTCCGCGTCGATCTCGTAGCGGTGGTAGAGCAGCCCGCGCGGCGCTTCGCTGACGCCGTGGCCGACGCCGGCCCGCGGCGTGACCTCGATCGCCGGGGCGTCCGGCTCCTCGTAGGCGGCGATCAGCGCGAGCGCCTCGTCAACGGCGTGCACCAGCTCGACGCAGCGCACGACGATGCTGCGGAACGGGTTGTGCTCGGGGGAGCGCAGCCCGACGCCGGCCGCGGCCTCGCGGGCGAGCGCCGTCAGCTCGTCGTAGCTGGTCGCGAAGCGGGCGAGGGGCCCCACGACGTAGGTGCTGCCGTTGGTGCGCTGCGAATGCAGCGCGTGCGACCACGGCACGTGGGACTCGACGAAGTGCGTCATGTAGTCGGCCGCCGCGATGTCGAGGCCGGCATCGGAGACCACGCGGCCACGGTCGATCGGATATTCGCCCGGCGCGGACAGCGCGACCAGTTCGAAGTCCTGCTCGTAATCGGGGAAGTCGAGCGTCGCGGTCAGCGTCACAGCACCCAGCGCGATCTCGCGCGCGCGCTTGAGCCCTTCGACGAGCGTGGCGAGCTCGGCCTTGCGCGGCACGCGGTGAAGGCCCCCGACGCGCAGGTTGATCGGGTGCACCTCGCGCCCGCCGACGACGCGCATCACCTCGTTGCCAGCCTTCTTCAGCTTCAGGGCGTCAGCGACGATTGCGGGGTGCTCGCGCGCCATCTCGACCGCGCCCGCGTAACCGAGGAAGTCGGGGGCGTGGAGCATGAAGACATGCAGCGCGTGACTTTCGATCCACTCGCCGCAGTAGAGCAGGCGCCGCAGCGCTCGCAGCTGGCCGCCGACCTCGACACCGCAGAGGCTCTCCATCGCGGTCACCGCGCTCATCTGGTAGGCGACTGGGCAGATGCCGCAGATCCGCGAGGTGATGTCGATCGCCTCGGCGAAGTCGCGGCCACGCAGGAACGCCTCGAAGAAGCGCGGCGGCTCGTAGATGTCGAGCGCCACCTCGGTGACCTCGCCGCCTTCGATTCGCACGCGCATCGCTCCCTCGCCCTCGACCCTGGCGAGCGTGCTGGTGCGGATCGTTCTTGTGCGCTTGTCAGTCACCGTGCGATCCGGCCCCGGCGAACGGCTCGGCGCTCGCGTTGAAGGTGTGGAAGAGGTGGTCGATCACGGTCTCGGTCGCGTCCAGGCCGCGCATCTGCCGCGTGAGAGCGCCGACGTTCGGTGTCTCCATCGGGCCGAAGCAGCCATAGCAGCCGCGGTTGTAGGAGGGGCAGATCGCACCGCACCCGGCGTGGGTGACGGGCCCGAGGCACGGTGTTCCGCGGGCGACGGTCACGCAGACCGTGCCGCGGCGCTTGCACTCCATGCAGACACTGGTCGTGGCGATCTGGGGGCGCCGGCCGGCCAGCTGGGCGCCGATCACCTCGAGCAGCTGGCGCTTGTCGATCGGACACCCGTGCAACTCGAAGTCGACGGCGACGTGTTCACAGATGGGGGTGGAGGTCGCAAGCGTCGAGATGTACTCCGGCTGCGCG